>JAABUO010000262.1_pt1 | contig 125568 bp, 83 predicted proteins | sample 5559291 | NCBI WGS metagenome assembly JAABUO01 (sample SAMN10711878, study PRJNA513372) | rock metagenome | isolation source: Antarctica rocks | place: Antarctica: Victoria Land, Finger Mt sud
ATAAATAGAATTTCTCATTTACTAGTTTATTCTTTAAATAATCGATGTGATTAGCCTTTTTTGTTTTTTTTTTGCAAAAAAAAAAGAAAAAGGGATTTTTAGTATCTGTATGTACTAAAAGATTATCTAGTCTATCCATCAACTCATAAGGGTTGATAATAAAACTACATATTTATTTCTCTGGGTTTAACTTGAGCAGATAATCAGCTAAGCTAAATACATGTTTAATCTTGAAGTTTGAAAGCGAAGCAAATCTATTAGTAGAGCAATAATAAAAAGCAAATGAAGTAAAATAATTTTTGTTTGTAGAACCCCTAAATATATTATAATCCGGTAGCCTTGTTTTCGCTCTACCCCCTGTAAAAATCTTGAAATGAGGAAGTGTTCTATTAGTATTAAAAGCGCAAAATCTGTGAGCTACTGTAGCGTAGTTATTAACTGAGATTGAGTTTTGTTTGTTGTTTGTTCTCATTGTTTTAAATATAATACATAATACTTATATCATGAGCGCAGATTATGTACCAGATAGGCATAGCGCGATGTGTTTTTAATTATAAAGGGATCATAATAAATATAGCGAATAAATGGGTTTTTTCCAATTAAGCGGCGCGAATTTTACATAAGGTAAAAGCTTATAAAATAAATAAACAATAGTGGTATAAAAAAGCGTACAGAGGGATGAATAAAAGCTAAAGAGAAAAGCAAGAAACCGAGAAAGCTAGAAAATAAAAAGGGGTATTCCTTGATAACTGGGAATAAAAAGTCGGGGAAATGAGTATAAACATTTATACCTAATGTGTGATTAAGTTATGCTTATAATGCTTTAAAACATACTAGAGGGTTGTATTTTACAACCTTATAGTAACAGTATAATACACTTTTATATTAATCTTTAATTAAATGAAGATCTTTAATATATATTTACAATTATAAATGGTTTTTTTATATTTTAGGATTTAAAAATATGGAATTAGCAAAAATGTACTTAGGTTAATAATTACTAAGTATATAGAAACGCTTTAAATTTATTACATTTAAATAGTACGCTTTTTCTAGAGGAACAAGTTTTTGTAATAAAATTAGAGTTCATAAAAAAATTTTTTGAAAAAAGATAAAAAATTTTATCTTTTGTTTTAGAAAATACGAGCGTTAGATTTAATAATAATTATGAAATAAGCGGTTTTAATTTTAAATAGAAAACGCTTTGTTTATTTTTTCATTCATTTATAGGGTTTATTATTTTTAACGCTTTTTTCTGCATTAAAAAAAAAAGGAAGAAAAGCGAAGAGAAAAGCGTTAAAAATAAAGAATAAAATTTCTGAAATAAGCGTATAACCTATAGTTAATTGTATTTTACTTTAAGATTTTATATAGTTTATAAAATCTCAAAAGGCTCTTTTCATCATCTAATAATCCGAATGCTGGAATTGGTAGACAGGATAATCTTAAGTTTTATTGATATTTTATCATAAACGTTCAAGTCGTTTTTCGGATAACATAGGCTTTGTACCACCAAGTTTTTTATTTTTATCTAATACAATAAAACTATTTACGCTTCTTCTAGAAGCGCTCTTTATTTACATTCTTCATAAAAAAAAATGATGAATGAGGAAAATCATTTTTTTTATAAAAAAGAAGTAAAAAATTGATGGGTTAGAATAATGAAAAAGCGCTTTTAATTTTAAATAGAATAGATAAAAAATATGAAATGTAAAAAGCGCAATGTAGTGATAAATTATCTGCATAGATTTTTACTCTTTATTGCTAACTATAATTAGGAAATAATGTAAGTGCCATTTAATATGAGTTAAGCAAACAACTCTCTATAAAAAAAATTTTTACTTCTTTTTTATAAAAAAGAGATAAAAAGTCTATTAAAAAGAATTAGCTCAAGTGAAAGAGCAACCGTTTTATAGCCGGTAGGTTAAGTGTTTAACTCACTTATTCTTTATATGATAATTTATTCAATATTATTATTATTATGTTCAAACGCCGTAGCTATTAGACGGGATAAATCCATTTTATATGCCCGAATGGTTATAGCTATTCTGGTTTGTTGTTTCTTACTTTGTGTAAATAGTGTTTATTTACTATTTATAGACAAAGGTTTAGGTTTATTTGGTGGTTTATATCACACTACAGCTACTACTCATGTATTTCACATTTTTCTTTTTGTAATTACTAGTTTAATTTTACAATTAAACGGGTTTTACCCTCGAAAAGCTTGAACAGAACATTATTCTTCAATATTTAAAATAATGTTTTGCAAATTCGTATATTTTAATAGTGTTATCTTAAATAAAATGGCTGAACAATTTAGAATATTAGAATATCCATTAATAATACTCTTTGTTATAATAGGAGGTGTGTTTTTAATTACATCTTGCGATTTAATCTCTATTTTTTTATCAATAGAATTACAAAGCTACGGTCTTTATATCCTATGTACTATTTACAGAAATTCAGAACGTGCTACTTCAGCTGGTCTTACTTATTTTTTATTAGGAGGTTTATCTAGTTGTTTTATTCTATTAGCTTCTAGTTTACTGTATGGAAATTCCGGTAACACTAGCTTTGACGGGTTATATGTAATTAATAATATATCTAATGTAAAGGATAATTTTAATGCTAATGTATTCCATTGATACGAATCTTACTATGTTAAATATTCTTTGATTATATTGTCTGTGGGGTTTTTATTTAAAATAAGTGCAGCACCTTTTCATTTTTGAAGTCCTGATGTTTACGATGCTATACCCACTATTGTTACAACTTTTGTAGCAATATTTGCTAAAATATCTATTTTTATACTATTATTGGAATTGGTTCATTACACAACGAATTTTTATGCTTCACAAGGACAAACAGAAATAGTAGGAGAAAACTCCGTATTTAACTTCTCTTGAACCTTTACTTTATTAATTAGTTCTTTATTATCCTTAATAATAGGGGCAATATTAGGACTAACTCAATTTAGAATAAAAAGATTGTATGCATATAGTACTATTTCACATATAGGTTTTATTCTATTAGCTCTAACAATTAACAGTATAGAATCAATCCAATCTTTTATTTTCTATCTAATGCAATATTCAATAACAAACTTAAATGCATTTGTTTTATTAATTACTATAGGTTTTTCTTTATATTTTTTTGTAGAAAAAAAACAAGATAAAGAAAACACAAGTAATATACTAGATAATGGCATAACACCTTTAAAAATTACAAACAGAGGTGAAATTTATAAAAACAATTCACCTATACAACTTATTAGTCAGATGAAAGGTTATTTTTATATTAATCCTGTTTTAGCTGTAAGTTTGGCTTTAACTCTTTTTTCTTTTGCTGGTATTCCACCTCTTATAGGATTTTTTGCTAAACAGATGGTGCTAAGTTCTGCTTTAGATAACGGTTATGTCTTTATGGCTTTAATTGCTATATTAACTAGTGTTATAAGTGCTTTTTATTATTTAGCCTTAGTAAAACAAATATTCTTTCATAAAACTAACTATGAATTAAACCCTATATTAAAAAATATAACTTTAAAAGGTAACATTATTAATAAAATTACTAATCGTCTTTTAAAAAATATAACTATTAGTGTAGAAAATATAGTAATCTCCAGCTCATTATCTACTACTATTTCTATTCTGACTTTAATTATATTATTTTTTATATTAATACCTCAAGAGTGATTAAACATGGCTAATATTTTAGCGCTTATATTATTCAATTGTTAAATGTCATCAATTATCTTTTTTTTTTTATTTATACCTATATTAAGTTTTATTTTGTTAATTGTAAATTTTGTATTTGCTCCATATAAACCTTATAAGGAAAAAAAAACTCCTTTCGAATGTGGTTACCACTCCTTTTTAGCCCAAAACAGGACACAATTCACAATTTCATTTTTTATTTTTGGGATATTATTCCTTTTATTTGATTTAGAAATTGTTTTAATTTATCCTTATACTGTTAGTAGCTATGCCAACAATATATATGGTCTACTGGTAATGTTAATTTTCACTATCATATTAACTTTAGGCTTTGTTTTCGAGTTAGGTAAAGATGCGTTAAAAATAGACACAAAGTAATCCCCTTTTTACAAAAATTTATCTAACAATCGTGTTTCATTAAGTACACCTTCAAAAAGCACGATGTTTTTACTGGAGAATTTTATCTTTGTAAAATTACTTATTGCATGTATTACGTATATATCTACATATAGTATTAAAAAGGGTGTTTACTCTATTTTATTGGAGTATCTGCTATTTCAATGCTAATTTTTACTATATTGGGTACCTTATTCACAATCTAAGCCTTGCGAAAATTAAATAAAAAAAATAAGTTTTTTTATTTTTCTTTCTATATTAAAAACTAAATTCACTCTAAAAAGTATAACTGTTCGCCTTGTTTTAGCAGCCAGTACCTGATATGTTTTACATGATATAGGTGTGGAGATGCTACTAAAGATTATTTTGTTATCTGACTTATTTCTATTGATTGTTTCAAAATTAGTCTTTTTTGCCGAATTAGACTTGGTTAAATTTTGCAACTATATAGAATATTTATTAAATAAATCTAGTGGTACAGCTTCAGCAGGTGGTACAAATACTGCAGGCGCAGGGATAGCTTCAGCTACAAGCATAGGAGGTACAGCTCCAGCAGGTGGTACAAATACTGCAGGCACAGGGCCAGGGCCAGGGCCAGCACCAGGGCCACCTGTTAATGTTTCTACAGGTGATGTCTGAATATATGACCATATTAGGGAGAGATATGTACATAAGGTGCAACATGATCAACAGTGATCTAATCAACAATTCGAGTTATATAAAACTGATATGAGGAATAATGCTACTAAAATAGCACCAGGTGATACTTTAGGAGTTATAACTCATTATAACTTGAACAAGTCTGAATTAGACTCTCTAAGATTATTTCTAACAACATATTCTACAGATAGTGCAGCCAGTCGAGCTTTAAACAGAACGAATACTATCTCAGCTGTTCAAGTTAATGGACCTATAAGAAAATTGCTAAGAGATCATGCTGCTAGTTTTGATTTACATTAATCTTATTTTTATGGTTTTACTATATATGTTTTACTGATTTCCCTTATTGTTTCATCTTACTAGTTCTATTTAGCTGTTTACGGTTAATTTTACTATTAATTGCTAAATTTACGGGAGTTTTTCTGCAATCTAACTAATTTAGTGGTAATAACATATTTAAAAGGAATAATTTTATCTTTTTAATTTATTTATTTTACTTTTTTGTGCAACTTACTTTCATATTATTTTTTGCGCAGGTATTTTTTCCTTAATTTAACCGGCATTAAAATTAAAAAATCTTTCTTAGATTTTTTTATTGAGCGAACTCCCCCGCTTGCTTTTCATTTAGAAAGAATATTGACTTCTAAGAAAAAAGAAAGAAAAAAGATAGAGCGCTTTTTACATTTTCATCTAGCTATTTAAAATTAGAATACATAAAATTTTATGAAATGTAAAAAGCGATATTACTACACTTTTAGACATATCAGTTTAGCTTTTTAATTGCTATAATATGGTCCAAACCTTCATGAAAATGGTGGAAGATCTCTTACTTAAATTTAAATTTCTCAACTATTTAAAGAGTAAAGCCTATAAAAAGCTCGTACAAAGCGAATTAAAAGCTGGGCTCTTTCTACATCTCTTCATTTGGTATTTAATTATAGGTAACACTAAATATTGTTTTATTTTTTCGCTTTTTTCATATCTTTTATATAGCCTTATTACATTTAATTTTAATAAAGGGAAGGAAAAAATAAAACCAATAGATCAATGTATTAGATAGTTTTAAAATTAAGTTTATATGGTATACTTAGACTAATTTTACCTTTATTACCAAAAGCTTCTTTAGATTATACATATATAGTATATCTTATAGGAGTTATTACTATAATATATGCTAGTATTAGTACTTTAAGAACGATAGATATTAAAGAACTAATTGCGTACTCATCAGTGTCACATGCTGCTGTGTATCTATTAGGTGTGTTTAGTAATACAATTATAGGGATTGAAGGTGGTATTACACTAGGGTTAGCTCATGGTTTTGTTTCTTCTGGTTTATTTATTTGTGCTGGAGGTGTTTTATATGATAGATCACACACTAGGTTAATTACATATTATAGAGGTATAGCTCAGGTGATGCCTATATTATCTATATTATTTTTTATACTCTGTTTAGGTAACGCTGGAACGCCTTTAACATTGAATTTCATAGGTGAATTTATGTCTTTATATGGTACTTTTGAAAGATTACCTTTATTAGGAGCTTTTGCTAGTTCTTCTATAGTGTTTAGTGCAGCATTTACTATCTTCATGTATAATAGAATAGCATTCGCTGGATCATTTTCTAAACATTTTCGTGTTAATATTCCTGATTTAAACAAACGAGAATTTTCTATATTGTTTGTTTTAGTTATCTTTACAGTAGCGTTTGGTATATACCCTCTTCCTATTTTAGATGGTTTACACTATTCCGTATCTAGTTTAATTTATAATAGCCCGATGGATCTTGAAGCCACGACTATTATATAATTTAATAATGCCTTTAAGTAGTATATTATATAATAAACATATGGATGATATTAGGTTAAACTTCTTACTTAACTACTCTAACGCTAAATTATTATTATTAAATAATAATAATTAATAAAAAATAAAAATCCTTTTTTTCTCGCGATTTCTGCAGGGATTAATTTAAGTAACATTTTATAAACCGCACACTCAGTTTTACATAAAGTTTATATACCAAGAATTAAAAATGAATATACTCAAATATACTCATATCCTAAGCATATATCGGATTTTTGTTTTATTAAACAATACTTCGACTCTGCACTAGATAAAAAAGAGATAGTTAATAATTTTAAAAATAAATCTGTTATCTATATGTGGTTTAATAAAGTTAAAGGTGAAGTTTAGATAGGTAGTGCTATTGATGCTAAAAACCGTTTAACTAGATATTATTCAGTTTCTAGTTTAACTCATCAAAAAAATAGCCGAATTTGTCGAAGCATAAAGTACGGAGATAATAATTACTCTTTTTTTTTATTAGAGGTGTGAGGTGAAAAAGGTACAATTTCTTCACAAGTTATTTTAGAAAAATAAGTATTTTTTTGAATTGAGCATTAAAAACATATGGCTTAAAGGTTTTAAATCTACGCTTCTAATAAAATAGAAGCGAGCTGTTAGAGGATTTGGTAAATCTTTTAGACTATCCTGTGTAGCTACTAAAAATTTGATAGGTAAAAAACAAAAAAAGGAAACTCGGATTAAAATGAGCCTAGCTAAACAAAAATAAAATAATCCTAACTTTAATAAATCAAACGTAGTTAGTCTTCATTTTTTTATCGCTGCATTCTTTTTTATATAAAAAAGAGATAAAATAGAAGCGCTTGTTCATTTTATAGAAAAATGTAGAAGAAAAAATGTAGTATAAAAGTAGAAATGACTAATTTAAACACGAAAGTTACAACTGTGTACTCTTCCTTATCTAAAGCAGCAAAAGATCTTAATATTACCTCTCAAACTCTTAAAAGATACATAAATGATAAAACACCTTTAAGAGGTATTTATGTAATAAGATCAAAATAAGAATAAGCTTAGGAAACTTAAACCAACTGGCTTTAAGTAAGTTTAATTGTGGTGTACCTCTTGTTTTAAATTTTGTAGGATAATATATGTCTTTATATAGCGGGATCCCGTTATATTTGAAATATTTCCATTATTAGGAGTTTTTTCGTGTAGTTCTATAATATTAAGTGCAGCATATACTGCAAATGCAGAATAGCATTTGCAGGTTCATTTTCTAAGTTTTTCCGAATTAATATACCTGATTTAAACAAAGGATAATTTTTTGTTTTATTTGCATTAGTTATATTTACGGTAGTATTAGGAACATATCCTGCTCCTATACTTCAAGGCTTACATTACTCACTATCATGTTTAATATATTATCCCCCTGTTTATTAGAATATAAGCGTATTTTGCTTCACGTTAATTCATAGCCGCTTTTTACATAATTATTCTGAAGGGGTAGATAATTCTGAAAAAAGCGCTTCTATTTAAAATTAGTCGCGCTATTTCCTCTTCATTCATCCTTTTTTTAATGATTGTACAGAAAAAGCGTATATAATATACCGTTTTTACTCAGTTACTCTGCTCAAATATTAGTTTCTCTTAAAAAAAGGCGTTTATAAACTTAGATATCTCTAAGTTCTAGTTACGCTGTATCTCTAGCGTTTTGCTTTATAAAAATTAGTGCATCACTAGCCGCTCTAAATAAAATTTTTAAAAGGGCAGTATCTACATTTTTTGTTTTTAAAATGATGATACTGCCCTCATATCTACCTTTTCATTTTTACCTTTTCATCTTTTTGTATTTTATTTACCTATATATTATCCACTTATTAATATATATAATAAGTCCAGAGAAATATTAGTATATAAAACATAAAAAAGAGATATTTTACTATGTAATATCTATATAACATAATAAACAGGTAAATACACGGCTATAGGTTAATGGTAGACCGTTCGTCTTCCAAACGATGTGTGTCGATTCGAATTCGACTGGCCGTATTTTTTTTAGCGCAAATAATTAGATATTTTATATATATAGGGCAAAATACCACTAAGCTAAATAGGGTAAAATAGGTTTAAGATTTTTATACTATATGGTCCTAATTATACCCCGCGATTTTTTTCCTCTTCTAAAGAAGAATGTGCATAAAAATGAAGAAAAATAGTTCATAATTCTGAAATAAGCGCTTCTATTTAAAATTAGAGTTCATAAGAATTATGCAAGATTACATAAGAATTCTCTAATGTAAAAAGCGTATCAAAACATTAAAAAATATAAAAAGTTGTTTTAAAAAGTCATCATACAGGTTAGGTTATTATTAAAAAATATCGAAGATAACCTTGTAGGGGTAGTCTAGTGTTTGCTAGACAAAAAGTATTAATATAGCTTTAGCATTATATTTTATATAACACGATAGAGAGACCTTGATTTAATAGGTAAAATATGTGACTTTTAATCATTAATACGTGGGTTCGAACCCCATAGGTCTTATAGGCTCAGTAGTCAAGTGGTTAAGACATGACGCTTTCACCGTTAAATCTTGGGTTCGAACCCCAACTGAGCTAAATTATATCTTTTTAAAACCAATAAAAATAAAATATATACTGTACATCTCTTTTGAAATAGCACATGTATGTTATACACTTTATCTGGTATTAAATTTATATATACATAGTATATTTATTGCTTTTTACCTTAATTAAATCCTTATGGATATTAATAGTTTAGGCTTATCATTTTTTCTACGCTTCTAATAAAATAGAAGCGTAGAAAAAAAAATAGAGAGCGTTAAAATAATTCTGCGCAATTTAAATTTAGTTTTAAATATATTAACAGTTAATTTATTTATTTTTACCGGAGGTATACTATCTATAAAGTAAAAAAATTTTTTTTATTTTAACGCTTTTTATATTTCATATTTTTATATAGCGCTTATTCATTAAAAAAAAAGGAATAAGCGCGAATAATTTTAAATAGAAGCGAAGAAAAAAAATAAAGCACAGGAAAAGTTGCTATAGGTATAGCGAGATATTTGCTAAATATTGTGTATTTAACACTTGGATGTTCGAATCATCTCTTTTCCGTATACATAAATTATTAATGTGTATCAATATCATGTTTAGTTTTTTATTATAGTGGTATGCTGTTATTTTAACTGGCTTAAAGCGTATTAGGCTAAATAAATAATATATGCTTATTAGTATATAACATATTGTAGCAGTTACTAGTAATATTTTGTATATAAAGCAAATACGAAAGAGCTTAGCTACACCTACCTCGATTTTTACAGAGAATACCTAAGATACACTATTAATATAGCTGCCCAGTATTATATAAAAAATAAAAAGTATACTCTAAAAAATAAATTAAAAAGCTTTAGGTGTTAAATTCTGAGCGATCTATTAATGAAAAGCTCACATTAAACTAGAGTTTTTTTAGGTTGTTTAACTTTACTGGTAAAGTGCGTTCTTTATAAGGATGTTATTCCTTTTTCCTTGTTTTTTCTCTTCTTTTTTTTATAAAAAAAAAGATATGAAGAAGAAAACTCCAGAATAAAGCAGATAAAAAGGTTAAATATAGTATCAATTGATCAATTTTGTGATCAGCTGGGTGGTGCAAATCCTTTTTAACTTAGTGAAAAAACATATAACAAATAAACATGCGAAGATTAATCTTTATTTATTTTATAAATTATAGCTAGCAATGAAAGGTGCGAGTGTTAATCTTTCTTTATTTTATAAAATATAGCAAGATATGAAAAAAGCTAGTTTTTGTCTTTTAACCTCTGTAAATAAAAGCAGCTATATTTTCGGAGATAAGAGGTTTTACAGTCAAATGGCTGAAAACTACTTACAATTGCACACTCCTGTGTTTTCATCTGAGCTAGTGCCGGTTAAATTATATCAAGATGCTTTTGCATCAAAATTAGATATAATTAAACTGTTTAAAAATAATACCATTATTTATATGTGGTTTAATAAAGTTACAGGCGAAGTTTATAGAGGAACGGGCTGAAAAGGTTCGAATCGTTTAAATACTTACTCTGGACCCTCTGTGCTTAATAGTACTAACAAAAGTTTAATATATAATAGTTTATTAAACCACGGCTAGAGTAATTTCACTCTAGCCATTTTAGAAATATCTGACTTTTCTACCTCTATATCTAAAAGATCTTTTTTATAGAAAGTTTTTATATTTCATGAGGTTTAAAAGCTTATAATGAAAAAGTCTATAATGCAGAAGAAAAAAATTAGATAAAAAAATGAAGAAGCGCTTCTATTTTATCTCTTTTTTATATAAAAAAGAATGCAGCGTAAAAAAATCTTTTTTAAAGGCTAGTTAATTAAACATGAGTGTATCAAAAAAACGGGTAAAAACCAATATGTTCAAGCAAAACCATACAGAACAAACACGGAAATCAATTAGCCTAACAATGAAAGGGCAACTTGGACACTTGCATACAGAGATATCGTTGAAACCTGCTAGATGGTATACTGAAGAAACTAAAGCTAAATTATGGTTAGCTATGCATTATTTTTTATCTGCTTCATTTTTTTAAAAATGAAGCAGATAAAAATAGATAAAAACCCTAACTCGGAAACACGTGAAAAAATGAAGGCATTAAAAAATCTTTATAATTTTTTTCTTAAAAAAAGAACTAAAAGGAATTTAGCCTATAGATTTTTTTACTCAGTAAACCTATTTTACTTACAAACATTCTTAGCAGTGAAACATGCCTTTATCCTTCTATTAAACAGGCAGCAAGAGAGCTTAATACAACTAGTAGCAAAATTATAAGACATATAGAAAATAAGAGTGTTATTTTTAATTTATATCTTATAACTGTGCCATCTGATTTTTAGCATTAAAAGCAAAAAAAGAAAACAAAACACACCTCTTTAGAAAATTGTTTTATTGTATACATATATTATGTATACTTAGGTTCCTTAGCTTAATCGGTAAAGCGTATTTTTGATAAAAATATGATCAGCGTTCAAGTCGCGGAGGAATCATAGCTTTTTATACTATTAATCTAATATATATATATGTTTTTGCGCGGCTAATATAATTGCTTGTAAAGAGAATTGTCTGAGTGGTTTAAGGTGATAAGCTTGAAACTTATTTTGGTATATAACCAACATCCGTTCGAATCGGATATTCTCTGACCTTTGAACCGGCATTTTGGGGGGGGTCGCTTACTTTTCTGAGTTGGGTTTTGAGGTAGCAGGTGAACGGATTTTGCTGGTGGGATTTTAGCTTGTGAGTTTATTTCGCTTTTATTTGGGTTTTGTTTGTTTTGTTTACCTTGGGTTTAATTCTTTTGGATTTTTATTGTATTTAGTTGGTTTGTTTCTAAGTACTGTTTCGGAAAAGGTTGGTTTTTAGTTTTATTGTTATTTATTTATACGCTACTGATCGCATCTTTTTATATTATATGATTGTGTATAAGTCGTATGTGGAGCTTACTTTAGAAATAATTAGTAAATATAATAATTAAATATATAATTTGTTACTCTAAGTAAAGATTTGGTGATTCTTTACTTTCTCCTTTGGATCATGTTATGCATGAGGGTTGAATTACCTTTATTTTTAGAGCTTAGGACTTAGGTATACTCGTAGTAGCCGAAGAGCAAGCAGTTCGTAGTTGTCTGTCGAGATCTTAGAAGGCTAACACCCTAACCTTTGATAGCATAATCCTACACTTTGTTACTATCTTTATAAAGAAAGCTTTAGGCTTAAAATAAAGAATACTTAAATAAAACGTTTCTATAATATATACAACTACTCAAATTATTTGGCTTGAAATAGTCAACAGATCTACATTGCATTCTTATATTTATAAGAATCCTTTACATTCGCGCTAGTTAGGGCCAACCCCTTGCATTGTTTCTCTTCTTTCTCTGGTTTAAATGGTGTTATTTTGGATTATAACTTTTATGATAATAATAGAGGTACTCATACTTTCACTTTTAAGTCTGACTCATATTTAGAGGTTTTTAATTTCCTTTCTTCTAATCTAAAGAGAGATCTCCCTTATTTAATTAGTTTATCTTGTCCTACCTTTGTCAATCCTTTTGGTGAAATTTTAACTCGATCTCTTTTCTTTTGTTTTAGTGAATCTAAGTATAAATATATTAATACTGATTTAAAGATTTTCACTAAAGTGCTACATGACACCTTACATGTGCAGAACAAATTTATTGACAGTGCTACACATGTAACTGTAGTTTTTAATTATATTACTCATGAAGATTTGCTTGCTTATTATAACGATAATGTGAATATTTCTATCGTGAATCTGATTATAGTTTAGAGGAGAGTGATATTAATATTAACCATTCTGATATAGGGCTAGGTCCGAGTACTCCTAATTCACACTATACTAATGATACAAATCATGCTACTGTAGGTATTAACGATAAAGATGATCGCTTTGATATTGAGCTACGTAAAAGGAGAGTTGTGGAAGGTTATATTAAAGAAATGGCGGGGTATTCAAGCAAATAAGTTATAGTTTCTTATGATCCTTCTAAAAAAGGGTTAAGAGGTAAAACAACTCAATTTAATGAATCTTGTTTAAATAGTGAGTTTATACCTATGGAACAAAATCTTACGGTTGGTTTAATAGAATATATGTTCAGGGTAAATTCGGATAAACATGTGGGGAGAACAGTCATAGATGCGAATCATGTAGGGGCACTTGTAAGAAGTGTTGACAAATTACTTCCTTGAAAGGAAGGTTTTATGAATGCTATATCTTCGAGACTAGAAAAAGATAAATTTTATTTGTTTTTCTTTACTTGTAAAGAGAAAGATACGAAGATTAGCCGGTACAGTCTTGGTATAGGTTTCACAACCTATGTTAATTCAACTAGTGTTAATTCGGATCTGGAGGTTTTATGGGAGAGTTTCTATCAACATATCTTAAAGCTACATGAACTATATATTGCTAATCTTGTAGAGTCGGATAACGATTTAGAGTTCGAGAGTGCTTTTACTCTGGACTGATTCGAAGTTAGTTCTGAGGTGTTTTTAAAGGATCCTCACGATTTATCGGAAACAAATTAATAACTCTTGCTTATTTCTATATTCTAGTGTGATATAATCTTTCAAAGGATTCTGGGAAAAACACTAAAGATAATATCTCTGTACAAATAATCCGGCGTGGTTTGATAGGCCTATCTAGAGCCTGCCTCTTGTATAATAATAATCAATAATCTAGTATTGCGTTTATAAATAAATAATTAAATAGAAATAACATGAAAAATAATAATAATAAATAAAAGTTTATATCAACTAATTGAAAGGTAAACGGTGCTCACAGCTTTTTCGGGTTTAAAAATCTGTGTTCTCTTCCTCATTTTAATATTTTCTCACTTTCTGGGTCTCCTAAATTTAATGTTTAGAATAACCATCGGAATATTAAACACAGTTCAAGCCTTAGTAAACTAAAGCAATACAGATCTGTTTTAACAGATTTATATACTTTATTACGGCTAGACTCTTCACTTATTAATAACGAAACTCAGATTGAAATTGAAAAGTTTGTCTTCAATCAGTTTAGAGATTGAGAGCGTGATAAAGGACATACTACAGTTTTAAATATCAACTTAGATATATTTAGAGCTAAACTTAAATATATTATTCTAGATGCTATGCGTGATTTTGATACACATATGTCTATATTAAGAAGTAACCTTAATAATTTACCTAATTCTGATAATTATTTAACTAATATTGTTAAGAAATTAAGTCTTCAAGATTCTAATAATAAAGTAACTACTCAAGAGTATGATCTTTTAATACGTAACATACTTAATAACGTAGACTCTAAATAAATTAAAAACATAGTTTTCAGTGGTTATCTTCGTATAATACCTTATAGGGAGTTTGATAAGGAAAACTTCACTTATACTGTAAGAATTGTAATCTCCTTAGGTAAACAGATTGTTAATATCTATTATCGTAACTTATAGAGTATAAATCTAAAATGACTTATAAAAATAATTTATTACGTTTTAAAGATTGATTCCAAAATTTGGACCAAAATATCACATTATATAGTGGTAATGATGATTTGTTTTGTAGAATCGGAGGTAAGTTAACAGATATATTAAATAGACTTAATCTGTTGGAAAGAGATTTTGTGTATATTTCTAAACAACAAAGTCAAAATACTTTTGTGTTACCTGATAAGATTATAAATTTACTAGATAATAAGGTCATTTATAGTTCACCACCTAAGTTGCCTATGATTGTACCACCTAAAGTTTTTAATCCAGAGTCTCTAGCTGGTTACTTTTTGAATGATGAATATTATGCTGAAGAGCTTATAATAAATAAAGCTGGTTATAATAAACCTTATGAAATAAGTCATAACAATGTAATATTTGATATGGTGAATAATATAAGTAAAACACCTTCTAAAATAAATACAGCTTTATTAGAATTTATATAACTTAGGGGATAAGAATTTAAGATATTAATATCTGAAAACTTCGATAATGATTTAAAGGGTTTAGAAAATAAAACTAGGTATCATATTAATAAACACAACTCTCTGAAAAGTAAAATAACTTTACAAGACAATATCTTAGAAATCGCTAATTTGTTTAGGAATAGGACTATATATTTCCCAGTAAGATTAGATCAAACAGGTCGAATTTATTCTCTACCTAATTACTTTAACTATCAGTCTACAGATTTAGCTCTTCTCAGGTGATTCATAATATGTTAAGACCTTTTCAGTGTCGGAATCCATATAAGTTGTAGATTCGTTATAAGTTGATTTTTCAACTCTCCTTCTAATTTCAACTTCTGTATCAACAGTAGAATTTTCAGCCCGTGATTGTTCTACATCAGCTCTAAGAGCGTCTATCGCTATAGTTGCAATACTATCGGGTACTGAAGCATTGTCGTCGGTTTTAGACATTTCCCATACGTTCCTTCTCAAAGCTAGAGATCTCAATAAAGCAAGTTTCATATAGAATTATTTGTTTTTATTACTACTATTAACTTCGGTTGTTTTATTAGCTTATAGATCAAGATCAATAATTACATCTATTTCTCTTTCTAGATTTTTAGTCTTTGAGGCTTCAACCTCACGATTTCAATTATCTAGACTAATTTTAAATATAAATAATTTCACAATATAAAGGTGAAAGTATTCAAATAATCTAAACACAATACTATAATAAAGGATCTAGATAAACCCTAATATATTTACATACAACACTGCTAGATTACATCTAGAAGCTTTAGTCTAATTATATGATAATATCACGATTTATTTAGTAATAATTTTACTCTATAGCTTGAATATTAACCTTCATACAAGCAAAATTTATAGTTACTTATTGTTTATCTCTTTTTCTTTCGCTTAAAGGCTTCATTTTTTTTTTATGTTGAAGCCTTTATTAAAAAAAAACGGGTTAGAGCCAGGTTGGTTAGGCGTCTCATTTGGGTTGAGAATCTGTTATGTTCGAATCATAATAACCCGATTTAGTAATAAAAGTTTTAATATTACTATGTAAAACATATTAGTAATGTTTGTGATATGAAAAGTAATCTTTCATCATTTTATCTTTGAAATGATGACAAGTATATAAAGAGACTATTCTGGATTTACAGCTGTATACCAAAGAGACTAACTAGCCGCCGAAAAAATAATGTATAGCCGCTTTAAAGTATTTGTACACCAGAGTATCGGTAATCTAAAAATTTGTATCTAAAAAAAATACAGATTTTATAGGCGATGCTTAAACTCTTAGAGAAATTAGTAAAGTAAGAAAGTTAAGAAAATTAAATACTGAAATGATAATAATATAAACGTAGTGAATTGAAATATCTTATTAACTACAGGAAAAAAAATCAAACGAGATTCTATTATTAGTGTGAATGAAAGTAGAAAGGCCTTTTAAGTAAAATGGAACTAAGATCTGTTTGAATAAAGGGGAACCTTCCTCTAAGGCTAAATATGGTATATAAGCAATAGCGTTGAGTACCGTGAGGGAAAGAAATGAAAGAGTAGTTTTATAAGCAGCTCAAGTTAAATTAAAAAAGAACAAGAGCGTACCTTTTGCATAATGGGTCAGCAAGTTAATGTTAGATGCGAGCAGCAATGCCTAGATAAACCAATTATTAATTAATGAATTAGTATCTAAAATTAGACCCGAAGCCTAGTGATCTTACCATAATCAGGGTTATAAAAGCCCGCACGGCCTATCGTTGCATAGATATCCGAAGAATTGTGGTAAGTTAGTGAAAGACAAAACAGACTAGGATAGCTGGTAAGAAAAACAGAGTAAGCTACTGTTTAGGCCAGTAAGTAGAAGTAAACCTTCTGCTAAAAACCATCAAATTGCGGGAATTTCCTAAAGCAATCTCAACCAAACGAATATGGCAACATAGTTCGTGGCACAGGTAATGACTCGTGGTATGGTAAAATCGAGATTGATAGACGAAAGTGAATGGATAATCCGCAGCCAAGCACCTTTTTAATAAATAATTATAAATTCAAGGTGTGCAGTTCATCGACTAAATGCTGGTTGGCGCAAGCTTAAGATATAGTCAAGCCCCACTCGAAAGGGTGCAGGATAATATAGTATTAACAAATAACAATGCGCCAAATTTTTGGCCTTTTAACAAAATTCATACTTCGTTATAAAGTATATATAACAAATATGTTATCATGATTAAATACCCGTACGAGCTACAAGCAAGCTACACCGTAGAAAGGTACTCGGGTCAATAGAAGGCTAGCACCCTAACTTATTGATAGAATTGAAAGGGTAATTTATGAAGTCACTGATTATATAATTTTTATAACAACTAAAGCTAATAATATAAACTTCTTTCTACATAAACTAATTGGGATACGTCCATTTTCAAGTGAACCAGAGGTTAACAGTTCAAGCGAGGCATACAAGTTAAAACCTGTAATTATCTATTATAATTGTCATCTCGAAAAAGATAAAATTTTTAGTGTAGAAAGAGCTAATAAATGTAAAGCCGTTATTTACCGTTGAGCAAACAATATTAATAAAAAAACTTACGCTTCGCGAAGCGTAGGTAGTTCAATAAATTTTAGTCAGCGATTATATAAATATTACAGTGTTAAACATCTACATAAGAATAAGACACCCATCCATAATGCCCTTTTAAAATATGGATATTCAAATTTTAGTTTAGAAATACTTGAATACTGCGAAAAAGATAGTTCTATATCTAGAGAGCAATTTTACATTGATTTATTAAAACCTGAATACAATGTATTAAAAAAAGCGGGTTCGTCATTAGGTTTTAAACATAGTGAAGAAACTTTAAATACGTTTAAATATGAACGAAAAATAAGTGAAGAGACTAGAAAAAATCTATCTTTAGCTGCTAAAAACAGAGTTTTAACTGAAGCAGATAAAAGAAAAATTTCAAATTCACGTTTGGGAACTAAACTTTCAGCTGAAACACGAGCTAAAATATCTGCAAAGATTAGTACACTTAGTGGAATATCAGTTATAGTTAATAATATTTACACTAAAACAGAAACAGAATACTCTAGTTTGACTGAAGCAGCTAAAAGTATAGGAGTATCGAGAACAGCTGTAAAAAAAGCAGTAGATTCAAATAAAATATTGAAACAAATATATTATGTAACGCATTAAAAATCTTTCAGATTTTTTAGCGAATACAAAAAATAAATAAGGGGGAAAATCCTGTTAAATTACTATATTATCTTTAAATGGATAGTTAATAAACTATTTAGGGAGAAGGACCTCGGCTTTGCCTTTAAAGGCTAAAGAGGTAGATCTGTTTCCGCGAAACCTATTTAAGTAGGTAATTCAATTAATATCAGAGGCAGGTACATAATCGGCTCTCTGACTAAAAGTATTTATATAAATACTTTTGTACACATCGGGGGATCGTGAAGATCCTATCGGTGAGAAGACGTAATCGGAAGGGCAAAGATTAATATTGAATAATCGGACATAGTGCGATAAGGTTGTATCAGTGTGAGTTACTGATAAGACAGCCTAATAGTCGAAGTGAACCTTCGGCTACAAACCATCAAATTGCGGGAAAACCCTAAAGCAATCTCAGCCAAACGAAAGTGGTAACATGTTTCGTGGCACAGGTAATGACTCGTGGTACGGCAAAATCGAGATTGATACACGCAAGTGAATGGGCAATCTGCAGCCAAGCACCTAATAAAAAGACATCTTTTTTTATATAACCTTTTAGGGTTAAGGTGTGCAGTTCATCGACTAAATGTTGGTTGGCGCAAGCTTAAGATATAGTCAAGCCTCATTCGAAAGAATGCAATGGCAATAAAGTAATTTAGATTTAATTTTCACATCTCCATGCTGTTAAGTAGCATACCCTAGCTTCACAGCAGGGAGTCTATAATTAACAATTGTTAATATTGACAAATATTTAAACTTTATTGCTTTAAACTAATGCATGACATTGGGTCTCCCCAAGCACATATTAATTTAAAGTAATGACCAAGATTATTCCCGAGTAAATACCCGTAAGAGCATAATAGCAAATATAAGTAGAAAGGTATCGGGTCACTGGAAGGCTAGCACTCTAACCCTGTGAGAGAGTTAAAAGGGGTAATCTTCAAAGTAAATAAGTATAAAAAACAAATAAACAAAAAAGCTACTATAAACTTCTTTCTACAAAAAAAATATTATACAACCAATCCCAGTAGTGGGTTAAAACACGAATTTATTACTCCTCCTATAAAGAGTTATGGGAATGCAGAGCAGTTAAAAGAGGTTATCCTAACGGAAAACCGTAACAAACCAGGTATTTATCGTTGAATAAATAACCTAAATAACAAGACTTATGTAGGTAGTGGGATCAACTTATCCAAGAGATTAGGTAATTATTACAATAAAGCAGATTTAACAAGAAACCCTCGGCCTATAACTCAGGCTTTACTTAAGCATGGTCACAGCAATTTCACTTTAGAGATTAGAGAGTATTGCCCTCAAGCTAGTTTACTTGAAAGAGAGCAGTTTTATCTTGATTTATTGAAGCCTGAATACAACATATTAAAGTTTGCTTATTCTATGTTAGGATTTAAGCATAGTCCAGATAATCTCGCTAAGTTTAAATTGAAAACCATATCTCCAGAACATAAAGAAATATTGTCTTTAAGCCATACAGGTAAAATGGTTAGTCAAGAAACCCGTGATAAACTGGCAGTTGCAACTGCAACCTACAGAAGTAACAATCAAACTTCAGCTGAAGGCTTAGCTAACTTAAAGGCTTCGACAATTGAGCGTGAAGGAGTCGCAGTTAAAGTTTTAAATATTAAAACGAATGAAGTAAGAGAATTTACCAATCAAACTGAGGCAGGGGTATTTTTAGGAGTTACAAGGCAAGCTGTATACAATGCAATTAAAAGAGGAAAACCTGTCAAAGAGATATATTATATTTCAAAGAAGGGCTAGTCTCTATCCTACGGATTAGGGGCTAGTAAGATTAATACTACGCACCAAAAATTAAAAATTACTTTTGTTTCAGATAATTATCTGAAACAGGGCTTAAAGCCTATTGTCTAAATGGATAGTTCAGAATAACTCAAACAATCGTGAACTATTCAGGGAGAAGTACCTCACTCTGCCTTGAAAGGCTAAAGAGGTAGATCTGTGTATGTCTAAAGGGAAACAGCCCAAAACAAGAGCTAATAAGGTTCCAAAATTATTATTAAGTGAAATTAAAGAAGTTATTATTATATACGACCAGGAAATAGGCTTAGGAGCGGCCATTTTTTGAAGACCTCGTAACAGAGCACTGGTTCAAAGAACTACGAATGTTAAATTCGTATGTTTACTCAGTTAATAGCGCTGAAAATTCAACGGATCTAAATAATATACCGAGACCTTGTCCATAAATATAAACAAATAACTTAGACAAGATTAAGTATTGTGTTTATGGGGTAGCGGAACGTTGGGTAAATCTTAGATTTTTTCTTATTAAGATTTAAAATTAGATAACCCAAGTGATAATGCTGACATGAGTAACTAAAAAGGGTTTATCCCTCGCCTTAAGCTTATGATTTTGATTTAGTTTCAAGTGACGGCCTCTAAGTTTATAATCCTAAAGGGAGTAAACGATGAAACAAACTAACTATATATGTTAACAACCTTAACTCTAGATGAAAGATCTAGCTAGGTTAAGACTAGTTAAAAGTGAAAAGTGTGCTGGAAAAATATATATACATGTCATAGCGGGGCATACCGTATCTAAATACATCCTAAGTAAGCAAGTAGAGTATACGAAGGCGATGAGCTAACAATCATTAAGGAACTCGGCAAACTAACTCGCGTAACTTCGGGATAAGCAGGGCCATTCATCCTGATTAATATCAGGTAAAGAAGAGGAGGCATAGAATAGTGTTGTACGACTGTTTAATTAAAACAAAGCACTTTGCGTAAGACGTTAAGTCAAAGTATTGAGTGTGAAGTCTGCCCTATGTCGGCTGGTTAACGGATTTGCTTAATTGACTAATATGAGTTAGGCTTTAAAGGAAACCCCGATCAATGGCGGCCTTACCTATAAGGGTCCTAAGGTAGCGTAATACCTTGGCCGTTAAATGCGGTCTTGCATGAATGAGAAACACTGTTACCAAAAAGCTCTAATGAGCAAATTTAAGGTGATTAATCTATATTATTCAACAAATTCTGTTATTCAGTTATAGTAGTAAGCATATAGCATAAGTGCTGGACAAAGTAGCCGGTACACGTGCGACTTCATATCTATAGATATATGAACGATTGGTTATCATCTTAAGATAATGAATTAAAGTAAAAGGTATCTATGAAATCCTCTTTTGAAACAGATAGGAGAGGAAACTTTGTGCTAAAACATGACGCATATGAACAAGGAATACTAATTACTTTAATTATGGGTGCTACCTTAAAGGAAATGGCTGGCATGGATCTTAAGTAAGACGCACACGAGCAAAATACTAGTAACTCTACTATATGCTTGCTTTATGATTTTTATTCCCCTAGTAAAACAAAGGGGGGAAACCTTTGAAATTAAACAAAAAACTATGAAAAAAAAAGACGATAACCAAATCAAATCTACTAATCGTAATTCCTTCAACCCAAGTCCAATTATGAGCTTTCACTGAAGAAAGAAAACATGAAACAATAAAATTTATTTTTCAACTAATAATAGATCTCAAAATGATTGAGCCCATATCCTTGGTAAAAGGGGTGCTTTAATACCCCCATACCAATTAGCTAATAAATATATTAAGGATGGTAAAATTATAACTTCAGTTGAAGTTAATAAAGTATTAGCCTTTTCTGGTATTACAATTACTCAATATATGTTAGATAAAATACTAGAGAGACCTAGATTGTGTTTTTCAAATCTAGATTGAAATACTATAAGATCAGATATGTTTTTACAATATGTAGGTACAGTAAGAGGTAAGGTACAAATACCAGGTGTATATATCTGGACTCATTTATCTACAGGCGACATGTACGTAGGCTCATCCTCTGCGTTAGCACGTAGATTGATAGGTTATTTTAATAATACCCATAGAAATACTGGAAAGTTAATACCTTTAATAAAAAAACAAGGAGTAGGTGCTTTTAGTCTAAAGGTTATCCCTTTAACAGTGTCCTACTTTGTTAAACAAGAACTTAGTTTGGAACAATACTTTTTATTACATTCTAAGTTTAACCTTAATACTCTTAAAGTAGTTAATGATATTTCAGGAGTGGTATCCAAACCTTTATATATGTATACTAAAGATTTATCTGAGCTAATTTATTCTTCAGATATTCAGGAAGATTTTATTTTTAAGTTAAATATACATCATAGTACTTTTAGCAATAGCTTAAACACAGGTGCGGTTTATTTAGATAAATACATCTTTACAGATAAACCTGTTGTTGGTGCGGTAGAAAGTAACATGTCGGAAGCAGATATAAAAATTATATTGGATAAAGAGAGAATAAAAGTAAAACAAAAAGTTATTTTTGGTAGAAAAGTAGTTATAAAAGCTGCGGATAACAGTATAACTAAACTATTTAACAGCATTAGCGATTGTATATCCTATCTTAATAGTATAGCTCCTTCTAATAAAACAACATTGTACAGACATATTGAGTCTAAAAGACTTTATCGAGGTTACATGTGTGAATGAGGAAGTGAAGAAACTACACCTATTATTAACAAAAGTATGCAAGTTAATGTTACTCATATGCCATCAGGTAAAACAGTGACATATCCTACAACAAGAAAGGCAGCTTTATCATTTGCCCCTGAGTATCTTACAACAGGGCCAACTCTTAAAGCTTATGCTTTAAGTGGCAAACTTTTCAAAGGAATATACAAAATAACGAATGTTTGTTTAAATAAGTAAGAATTTGAAACTGAATAATATTTGATATAATATCCATTAAAAATTCTTTCATTACGCTGCATTCTTTTTTATATAAAAAAGAGATAAAATAGAAGCGCGGTTATTTTTATAATAATTTGTGATAGATTTTTTTCTACTGGTAATAGATAAATCAGTATAGGAAACTGATTTATTGTGCAATAAAGAGGCAAACTCCGGGAACATCCTAAAGCTTTAGTAACCAAAGTTATCTTGGAAACATAATAACTGGCCTGATTAATGACTCAGGGTATGGTAATATCACTAAAAATAGACGAAAGAAAAATGGATTACCGTGGATCTAAATCAGATTTAATTAAATTAGATCTGTAAAAGAGCAACGAGCAGACGCTTCTTCGGATATATATAATATCTGTAAGGTGTGCTCTAGTCACCACGAAAGTGGCTGTTAAGAGAAACTAAGTAACTTAAAATTAAAGATATCACAACAACCTTACCTAAGGTTTTCTATGGTAAAAGTTGTGAAACGGAATGATTTCACGATACAACAGCTGTCTCTATGATTGGCTCAGTGAAATTATAATAACAGTAAAAACGTACCCCCTTAAGGGATTGCTGTGTTGGTGAAAACCCAACTCTATAGTTTAGCCTATACATAACACATTTTTTTAGATATATTATATCCCATATGGGGACTTTTAAAAAACGAAAACTATACTAAACATTTTCAAACTAGGGCTACTGAAAGTTGTTAGGTTGTTTAAATTACTATCATTTGCCTGTGTAGTAAATGAAGATTTATAAGCAAATGACTCTTAATGTCCCATTTATCGAACTTCTTTATTGATTGTAGGTACCCGTACGAGCAACTAGGCAGCCAATGTTAGTGTATTGGTCGGGTCCAGGAAAGGCTGACACCCTAACTCCCGGAGAGAGCTTCCCTTAAAGTATCACTGAGATAACATAAAGAGAGAATTATACACAAAATTTAATTTATATAAAAAAAGTCACTAAACTATTTAATACACTAATTTACAATACCTTCATTTTTTTAAATGATGAAGACAAGCTACTAGGTAGCGACAAACTGGATAATTTTTATCAATGATTTGTGGGATTTTCAGATGGGGAATCTAATTTCAGTATAGTGCCTATGCACGAGGGAGGAATAATAAAGAAAATTAGTTTTAGGTTTACCATTACATTGCACATAGACGATAAGAATACTTTGGTTTATATACATAATCTATTGGCTGTGGGTAACATCAGAGAAAGCGGTGATGAATGTATATTTGTTGTTTCGGATAAACAAGGAATAAGAAAATTAATTAGTGTTTTTGATAAATATAAATTGAATACTACTAAGTTTTTGGATTATTTGGATTTTAAACTAGCTTTTAATTTATATCATAGCAGAAATGGTGTGCTAACAGAAGAATTGACCTGTAAACTAATCACTTTAAAAATTGGTATGAATTCAAAGCGTATCAGGTTTAATATCCCCTCAAATCATATTAAAATCACAATTTATTGATTACTAGGACTAATTGAAGGTGAAGGTTCATTCCATTTATGGAGAAGTGACCTTATACCTGTGTTTTCTATCGTTTTAACAGAACGTCAACTCCCTGTTCTTGTAAAAATTAAACAGTTTCTGATAGAGAATTTAGGGTTTGACTATGATTCTATTTGGAAATTAAACAAGACATCTGCAATGGGGATAAACATCCAGAAGGCTAGAAATAACAGTAAAAGTAGTGCTTTATTTATTATTAAAGATATACGTATTTTACATAATTATTTAACTCCTTTTTTGGATAAGCTTCACCTTTTAAGTAAAAAGGGTCAAGATTTTGTGGATTTTAAAATTATAACTCGGGCAGTTTATTATGGAATACACAAAGAAGAAAAGATTAGATCCTTAATATTAAAACTATCATATAACATGAATAACTTCAGGTTATCTAATTATTCAGGAAAGATCTCTGTAGATTTATTAACTAAAGATGAAAGAGACATTATTATAAATACTCTGCCTTTAATTGAACATTTATGAGACGGTCGTATTAGAGATATAAAATCCCGAAAAATACACCATCAGCTTGAAAGTAGCGTATATAAAATCTTAAAGCCAAGTGGAGAATTATTAACAATACAAACTCTAACTGAAAGTGCAAAGATTGTAGGTGTTACTGTAAAAACATTAAGTAAACATTTGGATGTGGATTATGCAGTAAATTCAAGATTTACTACTGTTATAAAAGACCATGCTATTAAACGAATTAAAATTTATTATAAATAAAAAAAAATGTATAGAGCTATTAATAATGAAGAGGAGCTGGTGGAAGGATACAACCGAACAGCTCTGTCGCTATAGAAAAAAAAGGTGAAAACGGTTAATGACGTCCTCGTTAAAGACCGTCGGCAATTGTATATGTCGCTACAGACTGGTTCACCGGGGTAGGACTGAGATGTCCATCCGAATGTACAGTCGGATTCTGTAACGAGTTAAATCGTAAGGGGGAAGGATTTAGCTACATATTGTAGCAACCATTGGTACGATGATAGAAACCCCTTGATGGTCAAACCATCTTTATTTAATCAGAATTGGCAGATACTGTTTACCTCTAGTTAGACGAGAGTGCGACTAGCTAAGTGTCTAATAGCAATGAGGTGTGAATCCTCCCTGTAACCCATTACTTGAGCTCAAACGGCATGCATTTTAAGTAATTTTTTTGTGTGAAGCCCGTTAAAATGTAGTTCTATAAACTACCCTACCTTCAACTCAGTTGGAGGCAGGTGAGCTAGATTACTAAGGATAAATTAATTTGAATCCGCGTTCAAGCGTAGACTAGATATCTATTTGTTAATGAAAATTCTAAACAATAGATAGTGTTGATTGTAAAAACAATTTTTCGTTTGTTTTTTTATGGGTCTTTTATCAACGTACGTATAGCGGGATTCTAAGGTAATCGTTAAGGTGTTATTAGACAAACTAGGTAAGCCCAATGATGCCCATTTGTATATATAATAATTAATATATTTGGAAGTTCAGCCGTGAGGAGGTATATACATCAGTGGGTAAAGGATGTTCTAAAAAGCTAAAGTCGTTATGTAATGTAACGGATAGGTTTTATAACTAATTCGAAAGAATGCTGACTTAGAACTGGGATTTATTTTATACATAATTATATTATTACCAATTATCTTTCATTTTGGCTCAAAGTCAAAAGCTTATAAATCTTCAAATTACATGTGTAAGATGAACTTGAGACTATAAATATTAATACACCAATAGCTATATTAACCACCACACCAGCTTTTTTAATCTAAACTAGCCAAACCAATAAATACCAATAAATAAAACTGCTTGTATCATTTCAAAGCTATGGAAAACATTAATTTTATATCTACAGTGAGATCGAACAGTAAAAACTTGGAATCTTCTAATTCCATTACCCAAAATTACGATCTAAACCCTTGATGAGTTACTGGTATTACAGACTCTGAGGGTAATTTTAGTATAAATTATAATAAGGTTGCTAATAAAATATCTGCTTCATATAAAGTGACACAGAACGAGCACAGTATGGATATGCTATACAAACTAAAAAATTATTTCGGTGTAGGGTCTATATGTATAGACAACCGAAAAGAAAATGCTTACAAATTTGTAATTAGTAATTCAGACTTATTAGTTAAAAAGGTTATACCCCATTTCGATAAATACCCTCTAGTTGGCTCTAAAAATTTATACTTTTTAGCTTTCAAAAAGGCAGTAGAGCTGTTTGAGAATAAAGGTCGAACTGTTAATAAAGATTTAATAATTAGTATAAAAAATGCTATGAACAAAAAAAGATCTTTTTCAGACAGATGGGAATACTTAAATAAAAAAATTGTAACTGTAAATGCCCATTGAGTACAGGCTTTTATAGATGGAGAAGGGTCATTTCAATTTACTATAGTAAATACTGTAAATAGAAATAAACCGTACTTAAGTACTAACCCGACCTTAGAAGTTGCACAACATAGCCACGAGGTAAAAGTACTCGATGCCATCAGAATATTTTTCGGTGTTGGTTATTTAAAACCTAACTATGATATCAACTCTTTAACTGATGTAAAAAGTTCTCGTACAGTTACTAGACTTATTATAAGTCAGGCTAAGGTTGTAATAGATTTTGTGGATAAATACCCTATGTTTACTATTAAGCATCTAGACTACTTGGACTGAAAAAAATTAGCAGAGTTGAAGTGTAAGAATTTGCATAAGACCGAGGCTGGTTTATCAGATATGAAACTTATTAAGTCTCATATGAATAGAGGTAGATTACTTAACAGTAGTTTATTAACTTCTTCAGACTAGTTGACACTAATAAATTAAAGCGATAGCTTTAAACGTAAATACCATACTAATAATAAGAAAAGTCATAAAAATAAATCAACTGTTCGAACTTTATTTGAAATGTTAGGACTTATGGTTATATTTACAATAAGTCTAGCTGGTTACTTAGTGTTAGTCTCTGAAGCAGAGGAAGACGAATTAAAGGATATAAGTGAGTGGGAAGGTATAAATAACACAGAAAATGATAAATCGGCAGAGTATTTATCCAGCGAAAAAAAGTCTAACTCTGAAGAAACGTCTCAAGATTTTTTCTTAAAAGAAGAAAGTACTAATTCAAATGGAAGTTACTCTTGTATTATAGTCGTATGAAAGGATATTTTTATATACAGGATTTGTCATTATATTATTAGTATTTTCTTATTCTGGCTTGTTTTAAGTTCCATTTCATAACAAACTCCTTATAGTGAGGATGAAAGTGACACATAAAAAAATTATGTATAAATAAATATTTGAGCCGTATGCGGTGAAAGCCGCATGTACGGTTCTTGGAGGGGGAAATTTTAGTAATAAAACAACCTATCTCGACAGACCCTATGCAGCTTTACTGTTACTAGTTATTGGATATAGACAGGTGTGCGGTTTTAGCAACAAGGTAGTTGCACTAGAATTAGACCTAAGTCTGAAAGGAAATGCTGTTACAGTATAATCAGACCAAAATCTGAAACGAAATGCTGTTCTGGTACACAACCAGCTGAAAGACCTTTACCCACTATGGTATTCTAATCCCAACTTGGATACAGTTGTTAGTAGACAGTTTATGCGGGGCACAGATCCCACAAAGAGTACCTGGGTATTTCCAAAGTTAATTACGTAAAATTGCATTTTGCAATATATCAAATCAGATATATAAAATTTTTTATCTTGCGCAGGTTTAAAAAAATTTTTATGATGTGAAGCGCCTTCGTTTCATAAAAATTTTGATGAAACCTCGCGCTATTTTCATAAAAATTATATGGGAATGACGAAATGCGCCTTGCTACATGAAAGTGAAATATTTCATGAAAATGATAGAGCTCTCGCTTTTTTTAAGTGAAGCGAGAGTTGCGCTTAAGAAAATCTTTATGAAAAAAGCGTTAAATGTTTTATTGTTTTGTTTTTTGTTTTTAATATGTTATTAGGTATATTTTCTATACCAATTCATTTACTTTTCTATTAGGTTAGATTTATAAAATTTTTTAAGTAGGATTTTAACTATATGGAAAATAGATGTAAAAAAAACATTCAACAGCGTATATGTGTTATTTATAATAATGCTGTATTTACTATACAGATCTCTTAGCGTATAAGTGTTATCTATAATAATGGTGTAATTACTATCTATAAACCTTAGTGTTAGTTATGTTTTTAGTTTTTTTCTAGGTATGCTCTACAGTTTTATGTAAGATACTTATAAATTGATTTTTATTTTTACAATAAAAGTTTAATGGCTTAATCTTGCTTTACTGTTTGACTTACAAGTCTATCAGTCGCGTAAGCGGGGCATATGATCACAAGATGCAGAAAGGAAAGGTCTTGGATTTATGAAAAAGCTACGCTAGGGATTATCGGTTAGTCCTCCAATATTCTGGCGCTTTTTTATATTGCGTTAAAATATTGGTAATTTAATTGGGTAAATTTCAAAAACAACTTTTTTTCTTTTATTATTTTTTTTTTCTTATGCGCTATAAAGTGATTTTTCCTTTTGTTTATTTTTCTTTATTGAAAATAATATAGGGTTAAATTTTTTATGAAAATGCAGAACAATTATGAAATGTAAAAAGCGACTAAAAGTGTATTTGAAGCGAAACTTACTTAAGCATTAAAGTAGTTACTTTATAAAGAGTAAGATCGTTCAACGACTAGAAGGTGAGTTATGCTAACAATAACCCTTTTATTAATCCCCAACTTCTACATAAAACTATATATAATTAATATTTACCCTTTACTATCTATCGGCTATATAAGATAACGGGCTTAAAAATCTGAAAGATTTTTTAGCCCGTTTGTATAATAACTAAGGTTGCATTATATTATCCTTTTATCTATTTTTTCAGATCTTTTTTTTTATAAAAAAAATCAGAAAAATAAAACATAAAAACAATCAGCTTAGTGAAATAGACTCGAATAAAAGAGCTTTTTCTTAAGGGTTCCATAACTCTAATTAGTTAGTTTTTAGTGTATAATTAGATGTTTACCATTCTTTTTCATCTTTTTTTTGTTTTCTTCTTTTTTTTATCGCTCTATAAAAAAAAGATATAAAAAACAAAAAAAAAGAAGAAAAAGATAAGAAAAAAAAATCAAAAAATTATTTTTTTATAAAAATCCTTTTTTCCGGGGATACCGCTCTCTCCGTTTTTTTATTCATAAAATTTTATCTAAAGTGCATAATAGTTTAAACATACATAAAAAAATAAAAGGAATAAATTATATAGCGCTGCGCGAAGCGGGCTATCCCTTTTTTATAACAGGTCTAGCTCATTACAAAAGAAACTTAAACCGTTTTTATCAAAGCAAAACACAAAGCATAGAGAAAAAAGATGAAAAGATTAGAGGTGAAACTAGACATTATTCTCCTGCAAATAAAGAATGATCTAATAGTATCTATGCTTATAATAAAAATTCTATAAAAACTTTACCAATTAAAGATAAGTTGGCAAGTAATTTAATTAAAAGTTATTTTAACTTTGTCCCTAAAACTAAGAGTAAAGCAAGATCTAGACGTATGCGTAATCTAATTAGGCGGAATTCGACAAAAAAAATCTTTGTAAGTAGAGCAGAGGTTAAACAAACTAATGATAAAGTAGTTATTACTGTATATACTGTTGATAGAGAAAAAGAATCTTTTATTAGAAAAACATATTTTTTTAATGAATCGTATAAAACAAAAAAAAACCTTTATCTCCGTACAAAAAAAAAATCTAAATTTCTTAAGAAAAAAGCGTTAAAACCTAAGAAAAATTCTTCTAGCCTTTCTAGAATCCATGCAGGTAAAACGTATAGAAAGAGAAAGCGTGGGCTTCGCCTATTAAAAAAAAGATATATTATCAATAAAAACTTGTTTAAAGACAGATTAGTTATATCTGTTTTAAAAAAAAAATTTTTTTTTAAAAATATATTTTTCTATTGTTTTATAAAATGGACATTATCCATTTTTAAAATAAAGCTAGAGATTTTTAAGTTTAAAAAAAAAAACTATCTACTTATAAAAAAAGGTAAGTCTTTTAAGCTTTTTAATATTAAAAACGGAATATTTTATTTTAAAAATATTAAAAAAATAAATATCATATTATTGCAATTTTTACTTATAACTATAAAAAAAGCACTAAAGAGTGCTAGTGTACCTTTTAGGCTAGAAAATAAACTTTATTTTTTATTTAAATACTTTAAGTTTATTTACTACAAAAGCTTTATGCAAAAATACTTAAAAAAAGAAATACTAGCTCTAGATTACTTATATATGTTATCTCTAAACAAATTTAAATTTGAAAAATACTTGCCTGGTTTAAAGGTATTAATCGGTAAAATTTATAATAAAACAGTAGAATTAAATATAGTTAATTTAAAATATTTACATTTAAACAGTGATATCTTTTCAGAATCAATAGTTATAAAATTAAGAAGAAAAATTAGTGTATTAAAAGTTCTAAAAAGATCTTTAAAATTAGTAAAAATACCTTCTAAGTTTACTTTAAAGTTAGATAAAACTTTTTTAAACAAATATAAAGCTTTAAATGTAAGTGATTTCTTTTCAGGTTATGCTCAAGAAACAACACAAAAAGTATTTAGAACGGCGCAAGAAAAAAAGATTAATAAGGTGCTAAAATTTAAAGATGCACTAGATATACTTTTAAGAAAAATGTTTACGATTTCGCTAAAAACATCCGCTTTTGTTGGCTCTAAAGCTAAAAAATTAAGTGTTTTAGCTTCTGTTAAATATAAATGAGTAACTGGTGTAAGAGTGGAAGCTAAAGGTAGATTGACCAGACGTTTTACTGCTTCAAGATCTGTTTTTAAATTTAGATATAAAGGTAACTTAAAAAATATAGATTGTTCAAAAAATAATTTATCAACTGTTATGTTAAGAGGTCAATTTAAACCTAATATACAATATTCATTCATGAATTCAGTAAAGCGTGTAGGAGCTTTTGGTGTAAAAGGCTGAATTAGTAGTAATTAAATAGTGATTATATTTTTGCAATGTTTTTAATAGTTTTTATTATAACTAACCTAAGCGATTTATTTGTTATTTATTAACCTTTTCCCCTTTTTTGTGTTTTTTTTTTCATTGCCTTTGCTTTTGCCTATGCCCTGTTCTTTTTTTTTTAAGATAAAAAAAAATAAGAAACAATAAATTTTTTATAATGCGATATATTTTTCTTTCCTGATTTTTTCTTTTTTTTAATAAAAAAAAGAGTAAAAAATGAAGTAAAGCGGTTAGATATATTGCGCAAAAGTTTTAGAGTTTTTATCTTAGCATTACATAAAAAAAAATGAAAGGGTTATATATGTTTTTTACTTTTCTTGTTGCATAAATTATAGATAGTTTTATTAGATGAAGAAATAGTCTGAACCACTTTGTGAAAGGTGGAAGCAAAGAATAAAGAATGTTTGTGATAACAAAATTGAACAGGCTAATTGCGCCAGAGAGTACAAATTGGGTGCGCAGTTTGGCACCTTGACATCGGGGATTTTTTATAGTAATATAAAATTAGAAATAGGCTATATGCTGGAACACCCTATAATATTGGTTATAGTGAAAATCAGCAGGGAAGTTTAAATTTTTATCCTTAGTATTATTTAAATCCCTCAACGACCAAATGCCTACCACCAGAATAATATCCTTTACTCTTGGATACTGGTAGAAGATATGGTCTAAACCATCTAGTAATAGGTGAATCTAGTTACATGATTAAACGTTATAGGCTATTCGTAGACAGGGAAAATAACCTCTTTATGGTAAACTCGGAAGTATAATTTTGTTAACAGGGATTTTGTATACACTTCTCCCAAAGGTTTGCTTATTCATTTTTTTTATGTAGCAGCCAAAGTGTGTTGTAAAACCCCCATATAAGTGTTATAAGTTGTTTTACCTTTTATATACCGTTACCCGGTAAAGGTTCGTTAAAAATAAACCTCTACAGGATATGGTCGAGGTATTAATCGTGTTAAACTTTGGGGATAGTTGTATCTCAGGATCGGCATAACTATTGTGTTTAATTTGCCAGGTGTTATCTTTTATTTTTATAATAAAATTGTGAGTTATATTTTAAAAATAATAGATAGGCAAAGGGTTAAATCCTTGTGTTGTTTATATTGTTAGTGACTAAGTACCTGTACAAGCATACTAGCAAATTCAGAGGAGAATACTGATCAGGCGATGGAGAGGGCTGACACCCCAAACTCTGGGAGAGCAAAGCTTGGCAGTATAATAATACTAAACGAACTCTTTTTTAAATTCACCAATTTATTCCTTTTTAAGTCAGACAAATACTATTATATTCTCAATTATTTAATTATCCATGTCATTTTTGCGTTTATGCTCAAATTCGAGCTTTTTCTTCTTCAAATATGGAAGATGTAAGTCCTAACATAGCTTGTGTTAAATTTTATTCAGATGCTCAAGTGCAAAAATTAGAAATTCTTAAAGAAAATCGGGGTAAATCAGGTATATATATGTGGAAAAACAAAATAAACGGTAAATTTTATATAGGTAGTGCTAAAGATATTAAACGTCGTTTAACATCCTATTATAATGTAAATTATCTAGTTAAACACTCTAGTATGTATATATCCAGAGCTCTTTTAAAACAAGGTTATTCTGTTTTCAGCCTATACATATTAGAATATTGTAATGAGAAAGATCTTATTAAAAGAGAACAATACTATTTTGATGTATTGAAGCCTTGTTATAATATTTGTACTACAGCTGGTTCTACTCTAGGTAAACTACATATGGAGAATGCAAAAGAAAAAATAAGTAAGTCTAAAAAAGGTACAAACTCAGGAGATGCTAACCATTTTTATGGAAAAACTCACACAGATGAGGCTAGAGAAAAAATGGCAAAAGCTAAATTATATCTAGCCCTGTCAGAGGAGACTAAAGCTAAAATTAGTAAAAAGATGTATGGTAGAAAGCTTAGCGATAAAGTTAAAGCTAAATTGTCAGCATCTAAATCTAATAGTAAAAAATTACATTTGTTAGATCTTCGAACAGATGAAGAAACTATTTTTGATTCTGTAAATATAGCAGAAAAATCTCTTGGTTTACCTAAAGATGCTATAAGAGCAAATCTAAGATCGAAATTTAAAGCTCCTTACCGAGGTATATATAAGTTTAAATTCATTGAGTAATTTTTTTTTGTATTTTGGTTTAAAATATATAGAATTATATTTTTATCTGGCTCTATGGCTAGACAGTCTCCCCCATCCTTTACACATTACATGCATTTCAAGTGGTGAAGCTAATATAGCGATGTTGAAGTTTACGTCAGCTGTTAACAATTCAGCATAACATAGCCAAACTCCGGAAAGTCCCTAAAGCTGTTATTACCAAACATTAATCCTAAAAGGGATAAGGTGTGGATGTTCTAATTAAACATGTAGGGTAAGAAGATAACGGATAAATCGAAAGATTTAATGGGTAATCGCGGATCTAAATCACCTCTCACTTAAGTATATATAATACAATAGGTAGATGTGTAAAAGAGCAGAGAGTAGATGGTTATGCGATGTGTACTATCCTTTAAATGGGAAGATTATTGGTTGTTTACCAAGTCGTACATATTGTAAGGTGTACTCCAAGAGCTAACGAAAGAAAGCGTTATACGAGAAGCTGAGCCTAAATTATATGTTGTCTTTTAGTAGGGCTATAATACGGCAGAATCTCGCTAATACTTGCGGCTTAGCTCATCCACTTGAATGTAAGAATCAAGAAGGGTACGGCTGTTCGTCGATTAATGAGCTACACGAGCTGGGTTAAATACGTCGTGAGTGAAGGAGTCTTAAGCAAACTCCAATTACTCTAAAGTAGCCAAACTCCGGGCAAAGCGTAAAGCCATAACTACTAAGTCACTAGCCTAAAAGGGCAAGGGTGATGGCCTATCCAATCAATAGGGTATAGTAACAAGGTTATGGATTCCGGGAAACCGGGAATCGCCCTTCGCGGATCTAAACCACCTCTGGTTACTGGTTTTTATTAATTAAAAACACTAAACTATGTGTAAAAGAGCAACGAGTAGATGGTTACTCGCCATGTATTAGGTTAAAACCTTGAATAACTCAAGAATACGTGAGGATAGATACATGGTGCAAGGTGTACTCTAATAGCCAAGGAAACGAGGCGTTATATACTCAGCTTATACCTAAATAGAGGGTCCTAATCATTAGGGTATGAAGCCCCTACAAGGTAAAAGAGTATTAAGACATGACAGTATGGTTTCTATCTTCTAGAGGAAATTAGAGTAAAATAAGGATAGCCCCTTCGTACGAAAGGAGTTGGGTATGTTAACCTCTGGTTTACCTGTTGTTTATCTGCCCAATATTAACTTTATGAGTAATAATATAATCACCGGTTTGAGTTTTTTTTTCCCTTCACCTTGTTTTCTATCAGGTTTGTTATCTAGCGAGGCGTTTCGTTACATAAGAGTTCTGTAAAAAACTCGGTTTTCATTTTAATCAAAGGGTGAAAAACACTTGTGGCATTAATCTTACAAATACGGTATATATCTTTGAAAATTTTGTAATGTAAGATATTTTTGTATAATAATAATAAATTTTCAATTTAGCAAGTCAACCTGAAGAAAAAAAATAAATTTTCAAATTAGCTATTGAAGGTTTGGAGTTGTTATACTAGTATCCTTATATAGGGATGTTGCTTTCACTTAAGTAAATTTATAGGATAGGCATGGCAGGATGGCTACGTTAGTTAAAGATAAATGCTGAATGCATATAGGCATGAAACTTACCTTAAGATACTCTTTAACGTAAAGTAGTTTAACACTACTAAGGTTGGTTATACTAGTTTAACTACTACCGTATGTATGTTTTAAATACAAAGCTTTTTTTATAAAATTTGCCTTATAGTAAAAAAGCTCTTTGTATTTATAATATGCATACAATAGGCTTTAGCTCAACAGATTTTGATGTCTTTAGGTATAAAGTACTAATTTTACTATAGTATAAAGATAACTAGGATATAAGCTGATACAGATGAAACAAATCTTTATACGAGATAAACTAAAAAACATACTTATCGCAAACATTACTATAAGTTTATCTCAAAGATTATTCGCTACATTAAAGCCTGGTTAGCATAAAAGCAATGCACCCGTTTTGTAATCGGTAGAAGTAAGTGCGATACTTACCCTAGGCTATTTTTGTATAAATGAATACATAGTTGAAACAGCTATTAGTAATGTAACTTACTTATAACTCTTATTTTAATATATCTTGCTAGATTTATACATTTATATCCTACATACTTATATTCCTAAATACTATAAGGAGCCCCTCTAGGGTTATTAATTTAATCGGTAAAATGTTTTCTTGTCGAGAAAATTATTTCGGATCGTAGCCGGAATGACCCGTAAGATGTGATGATAAATATGCACTTTCTTAGAAAAAAAAGAATTTTTTGTGTAGTTTCTAATATCATACTATACTAGATACAAATGCGGATTGATGTAATAGTAACATAATTGGCTCATGCCCAGTATATATAGGTGCAAAGCCTTTATCCGCACAAGAGTTTCACATACTCTAAGGTTATAGCTTAATTGGTAAAGCAAGCTGCTCATGACAGCTGAGATGAGTGTTCGATTCATTCTGGCCTTAACCGCATTGTTATAAGTATTACATATATACTAGAGGGCTATGCTGGTTAAACGACTTAATATTTTATTAAGTCGTATTTCTTATTATGTAAAACATATTAGTTTAGGTTTTACATTTTAAGTTTTTTTTTGGTTTAAATAAATTATACTGGTTGTTTTTATTATGTAAAAAAAATTAGTTTAGGTAAGAAATGTTGAGTTTGATGATGGCTCTGATTGAACGCTGTCCAAATGCTTGACACATGCTAATCGAACGTCAACCTTGCTAAAGCTAGGTTGAAGTGGTGTACAGGTGAGTAAATGATATCTTAGCTACCTTAAAGTAAGGGATAAAATACCTTATATAAAAAAAAGATGCATATTTCGCTTTAAGATGCAATTTATCTCGGGAAAGTAATAGTTAAGGTAAAGGCTTAACTAGCATAAAGCCCGTAGTCGAAACTGAGAGGTTGATCGACCACATTGGGTCTGAAAAAACCCCAATACGTATAGTACAGCAGTGAGGAATATTGGTCAATAGCCTAACGGCTGAACCAGCAACTTGGTGGAATGTATAGTGGTTTATTCACATAAAGTTCTAGATAGAATACTGATGATGACAATTTTCTATCTAAATGTCTTGACAAAATCACGTGCCAGCAGTCGCGGTAATACGGGAGAGACTAGTGTTATTCATCTTTATTAGGTTTAAAGGGTACCTAGACGGATATTTTCGCCCCTAAAGGGTACGGAATATACTAGAGTTTTATCTGAGAGGTTTATTTTAGTACTTACAGAGGAGAGATAAAATTCGTTGATACTGTAAGGAACTGGTAACGGCGAAGGCAACCCTCTATGTAAAAACTGACGTTGAGGGACGAAGGCTTGGGTAGCAAACAGGATTAGATACCCTAGTAGTCCAGGCAGAAAATGATGAGTGCCATAGATTAGATTTTTGGTCTATAAATGAAAGTGTAAGCATTCCACCTCAAGAGTAATGCGGCAACGCTGGAACTGAAATCATTAGACCGTTTCTGAAACCAGTAGTGAAGTATGTTATTTAATTCGATGATCCGCGAAAAACCTTACCACAGCTTGAATATTATTAAGTTATTACAAGTGTTGCACGGCTGTCTTCAGTTAATGTCGTGAGATGCAGGTTAGCTCCATTTAATTAACGTAAACCCTTACTTTATTTATTATAAAGTAGTTCTCCGCCTATATTGGATAAGATAACAGGGACCAAGACAAGTCATCATGGCCTTAATGCTGTGGGCTATAGACGTGCCACATATGCCTATACAAAGGGATGCGAAAATGTGAATAATTAGCTAACCCCTAAAGTAGGTTATTATATGGATTGTAGTCTGTAACTCGACTACATGAATAAGGAATTACTAGTAATCGTGAATCACCACGTCACGGTGGATTTTTACTCAGATAGGTACTAACCACTCGTCAGGCGCTGAAAGGAGTATGTGCAATAAGTTTGGTTACTGTTAGCTTGTAATAGAAAGAAAATTTCTACATGTTAGCAAATAATCTTCGTATGCGTGACTTTGATTGGTGTTAAGTCGAAATACGGTTCGTGTAGTAGAAATTGCACGGGATTGATTAATATTAACAATACACCCCCCCCCCCCCCAAAAAAAAAAACATAGTTTAATTGGTAAAATAAAATGATTTATGCATTATGATTTCAGTTCGCCCCTGAATGTTTTTACAAAGTGTTTATAAACACTTAAATCTATTGCTTAATGTATTTCTGTAGTAGTAAGTATATATTTTTCCCACTTAAATCATCTAGTTTTTCTATGAGTTACTCTAACTCATAGAGTAAAAAAAAAATTCTTAAATATGAAGTGTAATTTTTATAAAAACAATAACTTTTTTGAACATTGTGACGCTCCGAGGCCTTGAGGTGTATATTTTCAAGATAGTGCTAGTCCACAAATGGAAGCATTGGTAGAACTACATGATAATATAATGTTTTATTTAGTAATAATTTTATATGCTGTAGGTTGAATGTTAATTTCAATAATAGTAAAATTTGTAGTTACAAAATCTGCTATAAGTAATAAGTACGTTAGTCATGGTACAATGGTGGAATTAATATGAACAATTACACCAGGGCTAATTTTGATTTTTATAGCTTTTACATCATTTAAATTATTATACTTAATGGATGAAGTAAGTGACATTAATATGACACTTTACATAGAAGGACACCAGTGATATTGAAGCTACCAATACCCTGATTTTTTAGACAACGATGGGGAATTTATTGAGTATGACTCCTACTTAGTCCCAGAGTCTGATTTAGAAGATGGTGCCTTGAGAATGTTAGATGTAGATGAAAGAGTAATAATCCCAGAAATTACTCATGTTAGGTTCATAGTCACTAGTGGTGATGTTATACACTCTTACTCTTGCCCTGCGTTAGGTATTAAAGCTGATGCATACCCTGGAAGATTAAATCAAGCCTCTGCTCTAATTAATAGACAAGGTACATTTTACGGCCAATGTTCAGAAATATGTGGTATTCTGCATAGTTCTATGCCTATATGTATAGAATCAGTATCTCTTGAAAAGTTTTTGCTTTTTTTGTGAGAAAAATAAAATTAAATAATAATCTTTTTGTAGATAGAGATACTATAAACAGTGCTAGTTTTGATACGAAAGCACCGCTTGTAGTACATGATTCCATGTTATATTTAATTTCTTTTATGGCTTTTTTTATAGCTTGTATATTAATTTTAATATTAATTAAATATATATATACAAATAGAGCTAAATTAAAAAAATATCTACTTTTAACAAAAAATCCTTTAAGATTATTTGTTATAGCTACTATAATAACAATAGTGATTTCAATTTCAACTTTAGCTTATATGCTAAGTGCTAACTTATCTAGTTTAGATATACCTCATTACGATATAGTGATATATGTACTAGGTGTATGGCTATTAGCACACGGGTTTACCTACAGTTTATATGCTTTGGTTCTTAATATAAAAGGAGATTTTAATTTAAAAAAACCTAATATTAGCTTTACTAAGAGACTGACTTATGTTATGTGATCAACTTGAGATTGCAAATATATTATTCTAGCTTGTATTATTATAGTTGGTTTTTCTAAACTTATGCTTATTTTTACTTTTGGTTATGTAATACATTACTTTTGTTTTAAACTTTTGTTTAATCTATTTATAGGGTTTTCTTTTCTAGGCTTCGCTAGCTGAGTATATAACGCTTTAATAATAGCCAATGGTACTTGCGTAAGCAGGGATTTTAGTTTATTAAGCGAGAACGTGATAAAAAGTGTTAGTTTAGATAGAGTAGCAATTATGTTTTTATGTATAATAACTATGCACATGTTTATTATACCTGGTTTATATGTATATGCTAGTCCAATTATATACACATGATATCTATCAAATTTTGGAGTAGAACACCTTACAGGTCCTAAAGGTTCAGCAGATCTTTTCAAAGGAAGAGAAATTAGTGTTAGAGATAGATCTAGATCACCCATTAGAGAAAGATCTGGTATTAGAATGGCTGAAAATTCAGTTTCAGCTAGCAGTCCTGGAGAAGTAACTAGCGTAATAGCTGGTGAAAGACTCAGATCTAGATACCGAATCAGATCTCCAATTAGTGCTCTTGATCCTATTACTCGCACTATACTGCAAGCTACTGGAGTTAATCCAGGTCAATACTTACCTTATGATATAAAATATCGTGATATTATCCCTCTCCATGGACGTGGTCTTTCTTATAGTTGAGCTTCAAAAAATGTTTATACAGATACAGATATTAAATACTCTGATTCTTATACCCGGAATAAAGTAATATGAAATAAACATCTGTATCTAGATAAACAGGCAACTGAATTGTTCAAGCTAAGAAAAGCCAAGATTTATATAGGTTTAAAACTTAAAGAGAGTCCTTATCCTCTAGAAATAACACTTAATGATGAGATATTTAATCACCCGGACTTTGTATATAATAGACAACAATTTGCTAGACAACTTAAAGATTCAGCTGTAGATTTGAGAAACAAAAAATATTTAGATACCTGAAATAAGAATAAAGCTGTCTCGGATCTGTCATGAGTAGCAACTAACTATTATGAGCGAGCTAACAGAATAGAAAATGGTTCAGATACTTTACTAAATTGATACTGAATACCACTAGACTATGACATCCAATATAAATTGCATATAATTGACCTCGAGTCTGCTGAATTGACTAAATTCATAAAAGCACAAAATGAACTAGTAATAAAAAAACTACAGAGAGGGGAACACTCATGGTATTAGGTATATAAACAATAATATTAATATCTGTCCATGTTTATGCTTGTTTTTCTGTATAAACTTTAAACATCATTAATGGTTAATATACATAAAATAATTTTTATGCTTTACTCGTTAGAGGGTTTTGTGTTTTATCCTAGTTTTATTTATTATACTATATATAAGTTATATATTAGGTTGTATTTATTTCAGCCAAACCTCGTGCTTTTGTATGTTTACCCTTACAAAGTAGTATACAAGCAATTTTCACCTTCTAATACTGGTTTAGTTATAATAATAAGTTTTTCCGGATTTTTTTTATTTAACACTACCCATATTTTCAGTTTTAGTTAGATCCTTAGTTTCTTCTATTAAACCCTCAGGTGATGTAGGCGATACTAGAGAGTGAGTTCCTTCACAGAAATTTGAATGTGTAGGACTGAAGATCCTAACATTAGAACCGGATCTAATTTACCGGTTTAATTCTTCAAATACTAATGAATTTATTGAACTTGCATCTGAATCTGACCGTATTAGTCTTACTTGTTGTTAAAAGATAGAACTGTCTGTAGTACTAGCAGATTGAGGTTCAAGAGTTTTATTCTCTAGAGTTAAGATGTTATTTTCTTTATTAACACTATTACCTTTATACATATATCTTGTCTTAATCTATTTATAGTATTCATATCCAGCAATTTATCATTCAATAAAATAAATTGAGATTCTTTAAACACCTAAATACTATTATTCGCATAAAAGGCTTCTAGGTTAGCAGGCTGTATATCTTTAATTGTTTCAGTATTATATTATTTGTACTTTTTATAAACTTCTTCAAATATAAGACTTTCTGTATCACTTATATAATCTCGCTAAATATTGGGTTCTGTTTTTGTATGATCTGTAACACTTTCAGTATCTGATACAGATAACACGTTTGTACTATCTGTTACTGATCGCTCGTTTGTACCTTGTTAATTTTCTACAGTATCAAGTTCAGCTAGATCTATTCTTTTTTATATAACATAAAATGTAGAGAATAAACCTAAAGCTAAATTGTAAAATATAACCTTTCATATACTGGAATATTTATCCTATGTAAGTTTCATCCCTATATGCATTCAGTATTTATCTTTAACTAACGTAGCCATCCTGCCATGCCTATCCTATAAATTTACTTAAGTGAAAGAGAGACTTCAATTTTTAACTTTTTATGTACTGGAATATTTATCCATTAATAGACTATAAACTTTATTTTTTTTTTCATTCTATCATAATTCTATTATCTATAAATATATAAATATAATTTTTAAATATTATTAGTTCTAATTTGGTTTATTTTTACTCAATAAGCTCTATATCTTGCTTTTGTCATTTTACAAGACCTAAAACAATAAAGACTTCGTGTATATTTATATATGAATATGACATAGGCTTGGTATCCACTAAAATACCTTGTTTCTTAATTTTTATTATTTTTTTTATAACAATCACTCTTTAAGAAAATCGGTTGAATTTTTTTAATTCAACGTACCCATCTTAGTAATTTTTAATGGTCTAATATCTTTCTCCAGTAACATAAATATCTTTCTCCAGTAACAGAAATATCATTATATATATCCAGATAGTCCTTATAAGTTAACTTATCACTCCTAACACCTTTAGCTTTTTTAATTGTTTTATTCTCGTCAGTTAATAGACAATAAGTTTTCTAACTTACAAAATAACCTTTTAGAATTTTATCTTCCAACTTAAATAGACCTATACCTGAACCAACTATACTATCGAGATCACTGTAATATATGTTTATATCTTTACTTAAAAATTTTACACTACTCATAAATACTCTAGCATAAGATGTAACAGCTGAATAAATATCAATAGATACGTCTCGAAAGTGGTTTACATTAAATTTTTTATATCTAACACTAGATAAAAGCTTTTCATTGAAATCCACGCCATGATCCTCACACATTTCTCTAGATATATCGTCTTCATATGTAACTAAATGTAAATCAGATATTTGTTTATAAGATGTTATTTTCATAGTTGTTGTCAATTTTGTGTATGTTTCAAAAGCGCAGATGGTAGTGGGAATAAATTTTATTAAGGCAGTTATTCACATCACACAGCGAATGGATGAAGCAGTATAGGGCAAAAATAAACTTTTATAACTAATTAGAGAGCTAAGAAAAAGACCGAAAAAAAAAAAGGAAGGTTCCGTTTGTGGGTATGACGGGTTGAGCTGTAAACTCAATAGCTAAGGCTGTCAAAGGTTCAAGTCCTTTTCTTCCTACAAAGCGGGAAGATAGCTAATAAAGGTATGTTTTGTAAAGGTTATCGCGTATTAGCAGTAAATATTACAAAAAATACTTGCTTTAAAAGTTCGCGAGTTTATGCTAACTTCATCTAGTGTTTTATATAAATAAAATCTACTCTTTTAACTATGTACAAGCTTTATTTATTCTTATTAGCTCAATGGTAGAGCAGAATACTTCTAATATTTGGATCCTAGTTCGAGTCGGGGATAAGAAAATGTTTTTTATATTTATAATAATGTAAAAAAAATATATAAAGAGTATGGTATTATCCACATTATTTTAACGGAGAAAGCCCGTTAGTAACAAAAAGCTTTATTTTTTTATAATCCTAATATATTATACTAAGGCAGGATTTACTTGTTATTACCTAACCTATAGAATTAATAAAGGCTTTTACCATTTAATATATAGTAAATAAAGCCTTTATAGCTCAACGGTAGAGCGAAATACTGTTAATATTTTGGTGGATGTTCGAGTCATCTTAAGGGCTGTAAACTATATGCAGAATTAATAGTATATACTGTAATAGCTGTTAACTAAATAGCTAAGACGTCTTTATAGATTAAACAGCTAAGGCGTCTTTATAGATTAAACAGCTGCGAAATAAAGATAAAGCTATAAGTATATAGATTATAAATTTAGTACGCTTCTATTTAATTAGCAGCGCTGCTAATTAATTAGAAGCGCTTCATCATTAAAAAAAATGATGAAGCGATGAGCGAGGGCTTAAAAATAATGAAAAACCTGCTTTATATTTTACATATAGGCATCATAACTTCTTTATCCTAAATATATATAAGCTAAATAGTTTTATTTGTTTTATATGTTTTATATAATGTACGCATTTTACATATCATAATTCTTATTAAATCTTTCCTTCTTATGAAGTCTTTCATGCTTATGTAGTGTTACGCTTGTTTATTTTTTCTTAACGCTACATCATTAAAAAATAAATAAAACATTTTTCTCCTCGTTTAGCGTAAAAATGTATGAAAAAAGAATAAAATGAATGAAAAATGAAGCGAAGATAATTTTATCTCTAATTAATTAGAAGCGTATTTATGTAAAGGGGTTCTCCGACTAAAGTCGGACAGCACAGCAGCGCCCCCTAACGGCCTAAAAAAATATTTCATATTTTTTAATGGGTTCCCGTTATTCGGTAAATTAACAGTGGACAATCGTGGAAGTACTTTGTCTCCGTTCTCTAGAGAATTTCGTCAAATGTACCTCCAGCGTGTGCTTGCCTTCGCGGTCTTACTACCCGATCTGCTATTCCTCCAGCGTTTGCTATTTTTTTTTAGTTCTTTTTGATAAAAAAGAATAAAAAAAATTTAGGAGGAGAACCCCATTTAAAAATATGAAATATTTTTTTAGAGGGGACATAGTTTAATTGGTAAAACTGCGATTTTGCATATCGTTATTTCAGGATCGAGTCCTGATGTCTCCAGAGTTACTCATTTTGTATATGCTAGATATATCTATAGTGTATAGCAAAAAATATACTCCATATAGTATGTACTAAAAGGAGTATAATTTAATTGGTTAAAATATGAAGCTTCAAACTTCCCTTTTTCAGTTCAACTCTGAATACTCTTAAAAAACTAAAAATATAAAATACCTCTAATTTTTTTCTTCATTAAAAAAATTTTATGTTATTCTAAAGTTAGAAATACAAGTTTTATAGTTTAATTGTTTATCTATTTCTTGTTGTTTTTATATCTTCAGAAGAAAAATATTTTCTTCTGAAGTCATATTTCTGTTGTTTATTTTTACTTAACGCTAAGCGAAGTCATTTTTCTCTTCGTTAAGGGTTAAAATGAATGAAAAAAGAAGCATAGCGCTATAAAAATTTTTTATATCGCGAAGGGTTTAAATGCAGAAGAAAATGCAGAAAAATGTATAAGAAAATAATTGTATTTTACTAATTTTATTTTTTTATAGCTCGAAAAGCTCAATTGGTAGAGCGGAACACTGAAGATGTTTAGGCTGTAAGTTCGAGTCTTATTTCGAGCACTATATAACTTATAGATTCTTTATTACAAATACATACTGTTAATTTTGTATAGTGTTTAAAAGGTAATGATGGAACTGGTAGACATGAATAGCTTAGGACTATTTGATTTTTAAATTTTATCCGTTCAAGTCGGATTTACCTTATGGAGTAACTTATTTATATTAAAGATATTACTTGTATTATCTTACATTTTAATTTATTCCTCTTTTATTTATACGCTTAGCTGGTGAATTTATTTCTGTTTATTTATCTCTAATTTTTTTCTTAAAAAAATAACTAAAAGGAATTTAGCGTATAAAAGGTTATTTTCACCATTTTGATTGTTTACTTGTTTATAGAAAGGGAGTTTGGTAAATATGTATTATATAAATAAAACATAAAAATTAATTGATTTATCTTCAATTTTGAATAGTTATTTTATTATGCGTGGATCTGCAATACTCAAGGTGTAATGTAAAAAGCGTATCAAAACATTAAAAAATATAAAAAGTTGTTTTAAAAAGTCATCATACAGGTTAGGTTATTATTAAAAAATATCGAAGATAACCTTGTAGGGGTAGTTTAGTGTTTGCTAGACAAAAAGTATTAATATAGCTTTAGCATTATATTTTATATAACACGATAGAGAGATCTAGATTTATTTGGTAAAAGATGTGACTTTTAATCATTAATACGTGGGTTCGAACCCCATAGGTCTTATAGGCTCAGTAGTCAAGTGGTTAAGACATGACGCTTTCACCGTTAAATCCTGGATTCGAAACCCAGCTGAGCTCTATTATATCTTTTTAATACCAATAAAAATAAAGCATATACTGTACATCTCTTTTGAAATAGCGCATGTATGTTATACACTTTATCTGGTATTAAATTTATATATACATAGTATATTTATTGCTTTTTACCTTAATTAAATCCTTATGGTTATTAATAGTTTAGGCAGATCATTTTTTCAGTTAATTTTTTATCTAAAAAAATTATATAAAAAATTAACAAGCGCTGCTAATTAATTACCAGCGCTTCAAATTAATTAGAAGTGTATAGATTTTTATGCAGCTAATTTAAGTTATACTGCAATTAGTGCTTTAATAGATAAACACAGGAAGAGAGAAAGTTGTCCACATTATCTTTATAATGAAGATTTTTCAATTTTATATTATACAGGTGATACAAAGTCTTTTTTACATAAAGATTTAAGAATAGATAGTACAAGTATAAGCAGAAGTAAGGTTAAGAATAAATTATATTTAGATCATTTCCGAAATACAACTGAAGAACTCATGCTTGCAACTATTTAAGAGATGAGACTTGATCAATTAAACTCTATTATGGTAGATAAGAGAGAACAAAGACCTACTTCTAATCGTCCTGTTTATATTTATAATAATGATTTAACTATTTTATATAGTTGCTTCTAGTGAAAAGCTAAGCCGAGATTTAGGAATTAATGTTAATAAAGGAGATAGTATTCTAAGATATATTGGAACAGACGACTTTTTTCTTAATTTTAAACTAAAATATGACTTAATACCGGGAACAGTAGATAAATTTATGACTTTATATGAGATAAATAAGTTAGTTTCTTCTTATAAAAATGAAGTGTTTGCTAGCAACAAAGCTATTTCTATACAATGCTTAGAAACAGGTGAAAAATTAACTAAACGTAGTTTACATCAGACTGTTTCTTATTTGAAAGAAAAAGGTATAAATACCACTCCTAAAAAGAGCTACTCTTAAAAACAATATTGAAAGAAGTAAATCTTTAATGGGTTACTTATTTAAATATGTTTAATATTTGTGTGTATTATAATTAGGCTTATCTTTCGCAGGGGCTACTAAATAGGTGTATGTTTAAAGATATCCGGGTTAGTTTATCATCTTAGGTTATGCAAAACTATTTAATTATTAATTATTTACACATTATATAGAGTCAATCTAGTGTTTATTAAAATAAAAAAAATTCGGGGTAGACGAATTGGTAAAGTCATGAATTTTTGGTGTTTAGTTTTAGGTGTTCGACTCACCTTCCCGAAAAGATTTTATCTAAGTTATGAATTTTTGCTATTCACTATTGAGTGTTCGAGTCACTCCTAGATAAAGATTTATAGTTTTAATAGATAGATGTAACCTAAAGGTGGATATAGTTCAATTGGTAGAACAACTGTATGTGGCACAGCAAGTTCCCTGTTCAAATCAGGGTATCCTCCCTATTATACAGTAAAACTTATTAAATTATTCCATCTTATATACATTAAAAGTATAATAACTTAATATCTCTTTTTATATTTAAGAGATATATTTAGCCAGGATAGTTCAATAGGCTAGAACCTTAATTTCATGCATTAATGATGAGAATTCGAATTTCTCTCCCGGCTAGTATATACAATTATGCTAGTTTATAATAAGATTAAATCTTGCACACTAATACGCCGACGCGTTAGTTAAATGGTATAATGAAGTGCTTCGGACACTAGGTTACAAGTTCGAATCTTGGCCGCGTTTTATATAATCTTATATTTTTAATATCTAGTATTAATTTATATATTTACATTTAAGAGAAAAATTATGAAATTCATAAAATTTTTTAGGAAGTTTCATTTTCATGAACTCTTTCATTTTCATGAATTCTAACCATTGTATTTTCTAGTGCTTCGGCCTATTTCCGCATGTCTTCTTTTTTTTGATCAAAAAAAAGATGGACAAGCGAAGCTAGAACAAGATAAAAATTTTTTTCTGCATTTTCTTCTTCATAAGAAAGAAAAGAATTAGCTCAATAGGTAGAGCAACCGTTTTACACACGGAAGGTTGAGTGTTCGATTCACTTATTCTTTAGTTGTGAATAACATCAATTTCATTTCTATTAAGTTAAATTCTACTGTTTATACGTGATATATAAATTAGATATACCTTATTAGTTATAGAAAGTTTAATTTGTTTTTTATTAGTATATACAGCTTTTATTCACAACTATTTACATATATATATCATACTACTGTTCTTACTAACACATTTCGCATATTTATTTTTAATGGCTAATTTTAGAGTTAAATAAAACTTTAGTTTTAATTATGGAAACTCTTTTTAAGAGTTATTTTTTTATTAATTTTTAACCCTATAAAAGGAATTTAGCGCTTCTATTTAAAATTCGCAGCGTAGATAAAAATTAATAAAAAAATTTAGCCGCTTCATCATTTTTAAAATGAACAAGCAGAGCAGCCCTTCAACAATGTTGATGAGATTTTTTATACTTAAATTATTTTAAATAATTTATATCTTAATCTGTAGAACAAAATTTAAAAAAATTTTTTTTTGTATGTTTAGTTAACGCCACATCAAACTACCCTCTTTTTTATTAATTATAAAGGGTAAAACCAGTTTTGCACCAGAGGTGTTTATTACTGCAGCTAGTCGCTGTTTTCATTAAATTTTTTTCTGCATTTTCATAAAAATTTTTCTTTTATTCTTTTTTCTTCGGCGCTATAAAGTCATTTTTCCTATTGTTTATTTTTCTCTTAAAGGCTTCATTTTTTTTTTTATGATGTAGCGTTAAGAATAGCAGTTGTACTTTATATTCAATTTCCTATATATTTAAAAATTAAAATTCATATTTTGATTTTGCAAGCGAGGTGGAGTTTATAAAAGGTAATATAAGTACGAGTACTATTTTTTTTACCTGTTCAATATAATCCTTCTAGAACTCGTTATTCTCAACTGTTTTTTGAATTTTCTAGATTGTTTTATGCAGATGGTATTTCCAATATAATGGAACATTTAAGTCTGGATGATTTATAATTTAATTATCCTGAGTTAACTAATTTGAATATTGCACTAAATCCCGAGAAGAATATCTAACAGATAAAAATACATAATGGTATAAATAAGTTATAATAATAATATAACTAGGGAATAGATTTAAATAGAGTATCTAACCCTAAAAAAAAGTATAATTGGTTTAAATACAGTATCTAACCCTAAAAAAAAGTGATAAAACTTTAAGGAAAAATTTGTTTATTTATCTCTAGAGTTTATAAACGATTCTGATAGTGTTACTATGCATTGCAGTTAAAGATTTATCTCTTTATAGTGGTACAATTAAAAATTATATAAATACTGATAAAATATATACAGGTAAACTATTTTATAGTAAATCAGAACAAATTTTATTATAACAAGCTATTACCCTTATGATTTTTCCGGTTGAAATTTAGTAAGTAGTTTTACTTCAATTATATGTGTGGCTGCTACATGACTACTCTTATACATATTATATGTACAATTAGTAGAAGGTAAAGCAGCATAAATATATAGTTGATTAACTCTACAATTCTATACAGAAGTAAATGGGGAATAAATATTATTAACGGTGTTGTTCCTAACTATCTGCGATGGATTGAAAAGCGCAGCTGGTACTGAGAATATATAAAGTTAAGGGAGTTATTCACATCACACTGCGATAGGTTGGGGCAGTTATTGCAGTTTTATCTTTCAATTGTAAAAGTTTTAGAAATACTAGCTAAAAAAGCAATTTATTTTTTAGCGATTTTTACTAAAATTTTCACAATTTATTTTTCACCAAATTTTACTGAAAATTTTTCGCTTAAAATTTACAATAAGAAAATTAGTCGTAGGAGAACGAACGATTATTTTACTATAAAAAAAATTTTTTTATTATTATTTATTGATAGAACTTCGTTTTTCGGATTGGACCGATATTGAAGATAGCATATAACATCTCAATGGTATGAATTCCATTATATCTTGGTTTCATATTACACATGTATAACTAGCTTTATTTGTCGGAATCCCTTTATAATCCTATATTTATATCTATAGATTTAATATAGTACGGATTTAGGATAGCCGTGTGCGTTATATAAGTTTCCTAATTTATTTAATATACTATGTTTTTAATCATTCTACAAGAAACTTTAAGTAACGGCTATAAGGCTGAGTATTTAGATCTTATCTCTTTAATTTCGATTTTTTTTGGTGTATCTATTATTATTAGTAAAAATCGAATACTATCTGTTTTATCTAGGAATAGTCCGGCTGTTCCATATGCTTTTGTATGTTTACCTTTACATAGTGGTACAGTTTGGTTTTTAGTTTTAGCTAATATATCATATATAATAAAACGCATTAGACTTATATTAGACATTATGATAAAAAATATTTTAATTGATACAGTTAAGACTTTAATAAATTTAGAGTACGTATTTTTTAGAGCTGATTCAGCTTTCTTTGTTTTAATAATAAAACAGATTATATTTATATTAGACAAATCTATATGTAATATTTTCAAGATTACACTTAATACTTTAAAAATTTTAGGGCACGTCTTTTTTAAATATGATTTAGCTTTATTTGCTTTAACTTTATTTGCTTTGGGTTTTGGTGGTGTAATTTGATATAAGTCTTTATTACCTACCGGATTGTTAATTATAGCTAATAAATTAATTGATTTATTACTAACTAGTATCTGTTTATTTTTTCTTATTACTATCTATGTTTATATTAATTATATAAACGAAGATTTTAAAATAAGATATCCTTACCTTTACTTTGTATTAAATGGAATACTAATAATTGTGATTGCTATTGGTCTAGTGTATCTTTATAATAGCTTTTTATCTTTAATAGATGAATTATATATAGAAATATATAAACTTTATGATATTATAGAAAAACTCTTTAAAGGTTGAGTATATGTTAATGGGAAAGGGAAAGCCCCCTGATACCAACCAGAAAGTACAAATCCTCCTGGTCCAGGTGGTCCAAATAACCCTGGTAGTCCAGGAGGTCCAAATAGTAGTGGCAGCATCTTTACTTCTGTTGACCAGCACCAACAAGACAAAGGAGAGGACCCAGAAGGAAATCTTGAGCAATATTTTGAATCTTCTGAAAGAGCTAAGGCAAAAAAAATAAAATCTCGCGCAGAAAAAGATGATATTAACGAAAATAGAAGAATAAATTACGCATGAGATATTGAACTTGGTAAGGATACAGGTAAACAATATCGCGAATCACATAAAGATGAAAAGAAAGAATCTAATGCAAGATATTATGAAACACATAGAGATGAAATTAAGGAAAAACTTAATAAACATCGCGCAGAAAATATAGATGAAGCTAGGTTAAATGAAAGAGAAAGTTACCCAAAAAGAAAACAACAAAAAATAGAACGAAAAGCAAAACTTACAGATATAGAGATAGAACAAAAAAGACAAAATTGTAACGCAAAACGAAGAGAACGTTACGAAAAAAATAAAGCAAAAAGTCAAGGGGGAGAAGAAAATTAATATCAAGAAAATCGCTTAAACTAAATAAAATTCAATTTTACTCAATATTTTTTTAGCTTTTTTATTTATATTTTTAGTTTTATTTTTTCTTTTTTGTTTTAATAGCGTCTTTATTCCTTATTTTTTGAAGTTTTTATTTCTATTTTTATTTTTTTCTTTTTTGTTTTATTGCGCCTTTACTTTTTTGTTTTAATAGCGCCTTTTTTGTTAATCTTGCTATTAACATTATTCTGCATAACATTAAGATAACTCGTTTTATTATCCAGAGGTATATTTAAGTAAAATTTAATTACTAAGACTTCATTCGATAATATTCGTATTATGTTAACTATGCTGTAATTGGGGAATATAGATTAATGGTGTATTTCCAATGGAATAAATATTATTAAGGCAGTTATTCACATGAAACTGCGAATGGTTGGGGCTGTTATAAATGTTAATAGTTCTATTACATAGAACTATTAACATTACTCCTATACTTATATAGTACTGTAAATTAATTCATAAGGGAGTGGAGAATAAATATTAATATGGCTGTTATTCACATCTAACAGCGTATGGTTGGGGCAGTTTTCAAGTGTTAATAGTTCTATTTTATGAAGATATTTTTGTGGGTTTTTCTCATATATTTTTTGTTTAAGGTAGCTTAATAAACTTTAAACATTTGAACTTTACAATTATTATTAATATTATTTTTTATGGCCAACATGGGTCTAATGTATCAATTTTCTAGCCAAAAGATGTACTTTTAACTTAAAGTTTATTGGCTTTATTTCTCTAGATATGGAATATGTCGTGTTTATCTTACAATTAGCAGACTATACATATTACAATTTTTTTATAACTTTAAAGAAAATATAACTTAAATTTAATAATAATAATAATAAATGAGAATTTTAAAACGACACCCTATTTTAAAGCCAGGTACTAATTACGTGATTGATTCACCACAACCCTCTAACATAAGTTACTGATGAAATATTGGTTCTTTACTAGGACTATCTTTAATGATACAAATAATTACTGGTGTAACATTAGCTATGCATTACAATCCTAACGTGTTAGAGGCTTTTAATTCAGTTGAGCATATTATGAGAGATGTAAATAATGGGTGATTAATTCGTTACTTACACTCTAATACAGCTTCAGCTTTCTTCTTCTTGGTATATCTGCACATCGGTAGAGGTCTATACTACGGTTCATACAAGGCTCCAAGAACATTAGTTTGAACAATTGGAACTATAATATTTATATTAATGATGGCTAAACAAAAAGTGGCCAAATTGATTAGAGTTAAATTAAAAAGAATAGTATTTTCGCAGCTTAATACGGTTAAATTAGACAATAATTCAAATGCAGGTTTAAAATTATTACCTTTTAACAGGACTAGAACTAGAGCAATATTGCGTGTAGGTCCTCACAATGGTGATATACTATCTATTTTAATTTGTGGTATGCTTGGTGATTGATGAGCTGATGAAATTAAAGGTCAAATTTTACCCAGTGTAAGATTTAATCTTGAACAGTCAGTTAAGAATTCAGCATATATACACAGTGTTAATATATTATTGTTTGAATGGGGTTACTGTTCAGAGCTTAGACCAAAATTAGTGAAAAAGTCTGAAGGGACCTTTGACAAACGGTTAGATACAAGTGTAACTAGATTTAACTACAGATTAACTTTATTTACATTTACAAGTTTTCACTGAATATATAAAGGGTTTTATCATAATATAGATGGTGTAACCGTTAAAAAAGTACCTCAATGAATAGGTGAGTATATAACACCTTTGGCTCTAGCCCACCTTGTTATGCAAATAGGATCCCTTGAAAATGAAGGGCTAATATTATGCACAAAATTAGATAATATTGAAGATCTATATTTAGTAAAAACTTCTTTAAAAAAGAGATATAGTCTAGATAGTACTATTATTTCTCACTCCAGTGTTTCGAAAAAAGCCGAAATAAAAGAAATATTATGTATTAGAGCAGAATCTATGCCTGTTTTACGTTCAATTATTCATCCTTATATACATTCTTCTTTCTTATATCTATTACAAACTAATACTTTAAATTCAAGAGATACTCTTCTTTTATCTAATGAAAATGTTATACCAGTAGCTACTTATGCTAACGCCGATGTCCAAAAAGAGTTAGCTGTTAGAGAAAATAGAGGAAAATCGGGTGTATATCGTTGAATAAATAAAAAAACAGGTAAAAGTTATATAGGGTCTAGTATTGATTTGAGTAGAAGATTTAATCAATACTACAACTATAACCACATATCTGATCTTAAACATAATATGCTTATATATAAAGCTCTTTTAAAGTCTGGATATTCTAACTTTCAGTTACAAATACTAGAATATTGTGATAAATACAATCTTTTAGAAAGAGAACAATATTACATAGATCTCTTAAAGCCTGAGTATAATATTTTACTTAATGCGGCTTCAAGTTTGGGATTTAAACACACAGAAAAAACCATATTAAAAATGAAAGCTCCGAAATCAGAAGAAAGTTTAGTTAAGATAAGAAATCATCTGGCTAATTTGAATGCTTCACCTTTTTCTCCTGAAGTAAGAGCAAGAATTAGCGCTGGAATGGCTAATTTTAATATTTTAAGTAAAGGTAAAAAAGTTGTATTTACCCACATAGAAACGCATGAAACCTTAAGTTTTATTTCTTTTCGAGATGCATCTTTAAAGATGAATATCTCTAGAAATACAATCAATAAGTATATATTAAGTCAAGAGGTCTACGGAAAATACAAGATATCTTTAATCTAGTTTTTACAAGGTTCTCTAATTTTTTTATCCAAAAAAAAGGGCAAGGTATTAACCTAGCTACTAATAGTTTTTCACATGTAGATTGTCTTTTTTTAGCGGAAATACTAAGAAAAAAATTTAATTTGAAAACTCGCGTTATTAAAGCGGGGTACGATAACCAATGAAAGATTAGTATATGAAAAGAATCTATGAATGATCTTAAAGATATAGTATCTAGACATATTGTACCCGAAATGCAGTATAAAATTAAATAATTATTCATATTTAACTATAAACAAAGGCCTATCGCTTAGAGCATATGCAATATATATTTAGAAATATGCTATTATAATATTATAGCGGTAGAACACCCTGACAGGGGTGTTGGATAATTGAATATTAAATTATCTGCCAATGCTGGTGAAAACGGTCAAAAATAACTACATATTCAAGACCGACGGTTGAATATACAATCGTGACAGACTGGGTCACTGGTGGGTGTCTGAAATGATGTCTAATGTACAGTCGGGAGTCCATAGCAATAGCTACCCAAGGCTTTAAGAGATAAAAATTAGAAAGATAATTAGCGATTATCGGGGATTAATTTTTTGATAGAGTACAGAGGCCCTATCTTGTAGAAAAATAGATAGTAAACCGGGACTTTGACAGCTTTCCTGGGTTATTATAATAGCCCAATATGATTTAAATTAAACCATATACTAGATATTTCCTTTTTAATAAAATGCTCTAGTTCTCATATTGTTTCTTTATTTACAATTTTATTTTTAATAAGTTTTATTCTCTTTTACTTGGATGATTTCAAACTATCTTCAGTGTATATAATAAAATGCTTTCAAATATTTTCTTTTATTGGTATATTATTTACACTAATAGTTGCATTAAACATCACTAATCATCTAGTTATTCCTTGTTATATTATTGATAAGGATAGTGTAGACGTACATGGACATGTTCATGTAACTAAGGAAGCAGGGAAAGCAATAGGTCAGGGTTTAAATACTATAGGAACTAACTTAGGTTTAGGTGCCACAATAGCAGGAGTATCTGCAGCTGTTGCTAAAGGTATAACCAAATCTTCTCTTCCTCCTTTACAAAAAGCAAGTATTATAGTGGGTGCGGGTCTAATTGGAGGGATGAGCCATTCTAAAATAAGTACTATAAATAGAAATAATGTTTTAGAAGAAAATCTTAAAAATGGTTGTTCTAATAATTCATCTAACCTAGACTCAAGTGTAAATAAATTAATTGACGATAGTTTACAGTCTAGTCCTTTACAAGATTTACTTTCAAATTTAGAAATAACAAACTACATATTTATAAGCATGGTTATATTGTTAATAATACAAATAATATTCAAGTTTCATTTAAAAGATGATGTAAACTTAAATATACTAGGTGTAAATATCAACTATTATTTAAATAAAATTATAAGTTTAAATAAAAAAATGAGTGTTCTTTATATTTGATTAATATTAATAACATTAATAATAGGATTGTCTTTTTCTGCGTATGCCTGTAATGATTTATGTAATAATTTAGAAAGTTACATAAACGTACATAACAATCTTAAAAAGTAGAATGAGTAATAAAAATAGAATAAATACAAATTTAACTCTTTAAACGAGATAATACTGTTTTTGGAAAATATCCTAGTATAAGGTTTAATTTAGATTATAGTCCCATTAGGTATAATTTCTATGCAATTTCTATAAAAAAATAGAAATAAAATGGAATAATTTGACAATTTTATTGAAGAATTATTAATATTTCTTTGGCTATGTTAGTGAAAACGGTTAAATATTAAAACAATAGAGACCGTCGGTTATATAGATGATCGCTACAGACTGGGTCACTAATGGGTGGCTGAAATGCTGCTTAATGTACAGTCGGAACATTTAGTTACTTGGTAACTAATAGGATATACGAATTCAAAGTTATCCTAGCTTTTTATGTAATGTATTTTCATTCGTATTAAGTTTTTTTGTATGTTTTACCTTATGGACAAATGAGTTTATGAGGTGCTACTGTAATTACCAACCTTATGAGTGCTATACCATGAGTTGGACAAGATATCGTTGAGTCAGAATATGCTACAGAATGTATTACAATTACTAATGCGATACCTGTATGTAATCAGGTTATTACAAAAAAATTAGAACTATCTGTAATAGGTAATGTTAGCCCAAAAGCGCATCCTAACAGGAAAACAAGATTATCTCAAACTGAATACTTTACTATTCCCAAATCATTTATAGCTTTTTTACTAGGATTTATAGATGGGGATGGTTATATTCAAATAACTAGTTCGGAAAAAGGCTACATTAATATTAAATTAACAATATCAATACATTTAAAAGATATTTCTGTTTTAAATTACATACATTCTGTTTTAAAATTAGGTATAGTGAAAACGTATAGTAATCATAAAAGTCCATGTTGTAAATTAATAATAAATAAAACAGATTTGCAAGAAGTTTTATTTCCATTATTATTATATCATAATATTTTTTTTTTAACAGAAACACGTAGAACACAATTTAATAAAGCAATATACATTATGATAAATGGTACAAAAATGTATTCTGCTATATCTGATACACCACCAGTTGTATCTAAATTGCCTGATAACCCTTTAGGATATACACAGTTACCTTTTTTCAAAGATTGAATCGTAGGATTTACTACATCCGAGGGTTCTTTTTTTATTAAGCGTAATAATGATGCTTGTTATCAATTAAAACAAAGATTACATGTTATATTATTTGATGCCTTTAAATTAGTTTTTCAAACGCAACGAAAAATAACCAGAGAAAAAGATATCTATCTCCAATTTGGTGTTAGTTCCAAAGCAGATATACAAACTGTAATTAACTTTTTCTCCTTTTCTGGCTATCATAGTTTGATAGGACTCAAAGGTATTCAATACGCAATCTGATTAACTGATTTACGTAATAGTGTTCGATATGGTAAGCTTAAATTCCCGGTATAAATACAGATAAACTAATAGTATACATTCTGTAAGTTGGGCTCCTTAAAACAGTAATGTTTTAGAGGTAAATAGAGGTGAATTGCAAAAACATATAATTAATCCTCCGTTAATTAATCTTATTTGCAGCGAAATTTGATAGGGTATTTATAATGTCAAATACGTTCAACGACTAACAAGTGAGTATACCTACAATATTCTTGACACGAGTGCCTCACAACCTACCCCGGTTAAATGGATAATTTTAGGGGCTTTGCTATCAACAAACAACAAAATTATTAATACTTTTTTTCAGTTATCAATAGCAAAGTTTGTTAATTTTTATTATTTTAATATATACATAACTATATATTAAATAGGTTGGATACATAGTCTAAACAAAGCCGAGAGGCTTTCAAGATAAATTAAATATTTATCGCTAATTATCAGACATCTGAGGAGGCTTTTACTTACTTAAAGAGCCATACAACTGTGAAGTTGTATTAAAAATTCTGCTTAATGCTGGGATACCCCTATATTTAGGAGTTATATACCTTTTTAAGAATAGCGGGGAGACAAACTTTATTCCACCGTTAAGTAAAAAGGTAAAAATTATAGCAACACAGGGAAAATCAGCAGGGGTTAGAAAGTTATCTACTTTTGAAGCCTCTCAGAGACTAAACGCAGAAAATTTTACTTATGCTTATATAGTAGGCTTGTTTGAAGGAGACGGTTGATTTAGTATATCGAAAAAGGGTAAATATTTAACATATGAATTTGGTATAGAATTATCTATTAGAGATATACAACTAATATACAAGATTAAAAATTTATTAGCGGTAGGTGTTGTTTGTTTTAGAAAATCGAATGCTAGAGCTGAAACAGTTTTTTTAAGAGTGAGAAATAAAAATCATCTTATTAATTTTATTTTTCCTATTCTAGATAGATACCCGTTCATTTCAAATAAACAATATGATTACATTAGATTTAAAAATGCCTTATTATCTGGTATTATATATAGTGAACAATTGCCAAAATATATACGACCGGTAAATCCGTTAAATTCTATAGAAACTATTATAAACCTGGATTATTTTTCACCTTGATTGGTGGGATTTATTGAGAGTGAAGGTTGTTTCAGTATATACAAACCCAGTCTTGACAATTCTTTAATTGCAAGTTTTGAGATTTCACAAACTGATGGTGAAATATTGATATTAGCTATTAAGAATTATTTATCTTTAGGGCGCCCTCTCAAAAATATAAAACCAGATAAAACTAACAATTTTAAATTAAAAGCTTCTAGTGTAAGGTGCGTAGAAAATGTGCTTAAATTCATGCAATATGCACCAGTTAAACTTTTGGGTTATAAAAAATTACAATATTTATTGTGGATCAAAACACTTCGCACTATTCCACGTTACACTAAAAAAATAACCATACCTAATAACTATTAAAGTAAAATTATGATATAGTCCGAACAATAATTAAATTTATTGAGTGTAACGAGAGTTATTAATTTATTGTGAAAACTATTTATTAAATACGGGGTTGCCAACACATTTGCTCAGTAAGTAACGCGACTTTAAATAGATTCTTTTCTTTACATTTCGTTTTACCATTCATTTTAGCTGGTTTAGCTTTAATGCATTTGATTTCACTTCACGACAGTGCTGGTTCAAATAATCCTTTAGGTGTTTCAGGTAACTATGATAGAGTTCCTTTTGCTCCATATTTTATCTTTAAAGATATAATTACTATTTTTATATTTATGTGAGTGTTATCCCTATTTGTATTCTTTGTACCTAATGTTTTAGGTGACAGTGAAAATTATGTAATGGCTAACCCAATGCAAACACCACCAGCGATAGTTCCAGAGTGGTATTTATTACCTTTCTATGCTATATTAAGATCTATACCTAATAAATTAATAGGTGTTATTGCGATGTTTTCTGCTATATTAATTTTATTAGCTATGCCATTTAGTGATTTAGCTAAATTAAGAGGTATACAGTTTAAACCTTTAAATAAAACTTTTTTCTTTATTTTTATCGGAAATTTACTATTATTAATGGTATTAGGAGCTAAACACGTAGAGAGTCCGTATATAGAGTTCGGCCAAATAACTACTTTAGTTTATTTTGTCTATTTTTTACTTACAATACCTATGAATAGCTTATTTGAAAATAGTATCTCGGACTTCTATATAAGCATAAAACATACTTTTTCTAGACTTTACAATTATATCGATATAAATGGTAATATTCTAGACAAGAGAGGTGTTTTGTATGTATACCCTGCCAAGGTGGGAATAGTACACTTAAACCTTTAGCTAGTGCAGTTATTGATCTTCAGATGTATTATCAATTAAAACTTGTTATATGTGAATCAAAGATTCTACTTGATAATTCGTCTATATTATGTTCGACTGTGCAATGGTCTCGTTTGACTGAAATCCAACAAAGTCATTATATGCAATTTTGTGATTTATTGGATCACACTAGAGCAGGACATGATTTAGCACTGAATTGACACTGGTATATTGGTCATAACTACGCGGATCATTTAAGTGGTGGTTGAAATTTTTCTCATACGCCTAATCATATTATCCAATATCATAACACGTGTATGTTAAGGGTGCATGATAATTTGAGAATTGATATGGGATTGCTTAGTTCCCATAAACAACTATTCCAAGACTCATTTAGGATTAAGACTAAGCTATAGCAATTAAACAAGCTATAGGATTTTTTCTAGAGGGTATTTTATCCAGCTTGTTTTACATATTTAAATATATTTTTATACTCTATAATTAATAGGCTTAACTAATCTAAAGAGAAAAATATATTACAATTTATAAGTATAGTGTTTTACACATATAATATTTTTATAAATAAATGCAAAATTTTATCTGAAAAATCACAAGATTAACTAGCTCTTCTATATCTAATACCTTTCTATGCTTAGCTTTATTTTTTATATCTTCGCTAAAATTTTATAGCGTTAAAAAAGATAAAAAGTGGTATAACATATAAATATATTACTAAAATATGCAAAGATATATTAGACAAAATAAAAGTGATATTTTTATCTCTAACTGTTAGCGTATTATTTATACTCCCTTTTTATCTTTTTTACTTCAAATACCATATAATAGTTTATTTGAAAAGAGTATAAGGGAGTTCTATATAAGTATAAAACATACTTTTTCTAGACTTTACAATTATATGGATATAAATGGGAATATTCTCGGTAAGAGAGATGTTTTTTTATGTATACCCAGCCAAGGAGGGAATATTACACTTAAACCTTTACCTAGTTTATTGATTTTTTTTGCGAGGTATGAAGATTTAATTCTTACTTTATCACAATCAAAGATTATACTTGATAAAGCGGAATTATTATTTTCGTCTGTGCAAGGGTCTTTGTTTACTGAAATCCAGCAGACTTATTATATACAATTTTCTGATTCTTTGGATAATTCTAGAATAGCATTTGAATGTGCAGAGGATTGTCACAGGAATATTACTTCTGACTTCTCGCATCATTTAAATAACGGTTGAAATTTTCCTCGTACGCCTAGTACAATAGTCTGACGTGCTACTATAGCTATGTCAAATGATACGTGAGAATTGAAGCGAAATATATCAATTATTAGCTCCCATAAAGATCTATTCGAAAGCTCATTTAGGCATTAATCTTTTCATTAAGCCGCGATTGATTTATGAAAACCCGATTTTATTCATTTAAACTGCTTAAAATAGGGTTACATCTAATATTACTTTAGTAATTTATAGAAATTAAACAAGCTATAGGTTTATTCTCTATCGATTTTATCCAGGTTACTTTACATATTTAAATAAATTTTTATACTCTAGATTTAATTCGGTTAACTAATCTAAAACTCTGTAAAAGATAAATATCTTTTACAACTTATAAGTATAGTGTTTTACACAGATAATATCTTATAAATAAATGGGAAATAATAGAATATATGTCACAACAACAATAACTCAAGAATATGAATATATAACTCCAGTTACTAATGGTCATACTACAAATCTAACAAATAATCCAACTAGTAACGCAACTAATACTACTGGTAACGCTACTAATACTACTAGTAACGGAAATAATACTGCAGCCATCGGTTCTAATAGTACGCCCAACGGAATTAATACTACGGTTAACGGAAATAATACTACTAGTAACGCAACTAATACTACAGGTGTGGGGAGTGATACTGCATCTAGCGGGGGTAATGGAGATTGCAATAGTCCTTTAGATCAATTTGCAATAAGAGATTTACTAAGCTTAGACGCAATAGACGCGAGTGTTTCTTTAACCAATATAGGTCTATATTTAACACTAGCGAGTTTAATAGTGTTAATTGTCTCTTTAATAAGCAATAATTATAATAAAATACTCTCTAATAGTTGAAGTGCAAGTCAGGAGTCTGTATATGCAACACTACACAGTATAGTAATAAATCAAATAAATGAGAAAAAAGGTCAAATGTATTTTCCATTTATATTTACATTATTTATATTTATCTTAAGTAACAATTTAATCGGAATGGTTCCTTACAGTTTTGCATCTACATCACATTTTATCCTAACATTTTCTTTAAGTTTCATGATAGTTTTAGGTGCAACATTTTTAGGGTTTATATATCACTATTTAAAATTTTTTTCTTTATTTGTACCATCAGGTTGTCCATTAGCTCTATTACCTTTATTAGTTCTTATTGAATTTATCTCATATCTTGCACGTAATGTTTCCCTTGGCTTAAGGTTAGCCGCCAATATATTATCAGGTCACATGCTTTTAAACATATTAAGTGGATTTACATATAATATTATGAATTCTGGGTTTTTCTTTTTCTTTTTAGCTTTACTACCTTTAGCTTTTATTATAGCTTTTTCTGGTTTAGAATTAGCTATTGCATTCATACAAGCTCAAGTGTTTGTGGTATTATCATGTTCTTATATAAAAGATTCCTTAGAATTACATTAATAAAAAATAATCCTCGGTCTATACGAGTATAATAGTGATATATTTCACCCAGATACATAGTTCAGAGATGTTCATAGGTGAATAAGGAGTAGTGTTTGTTATACAAGTAAATCCTTTGGATTTGAGTGTAACCTTTCTGGTAATTATACATGCTGTAGACAAATAAAACATATGCAACACGGTTTATCTCATCTACAGGTTAATACTGAAGATAATACTACTAGCAGTACTAATAGGTACTTAACGTAAGACAAATAGGTGAACAATGCTACACATATCCATAACAAGTGTCCTGGATGAGTTTGATATTATAAATTTATGGGAGTTTTGCATTCCTATATTCAACATACTATTATATTTATATTTAGCTAGGCTGATATTAGACATATTTAAGCTGCAGTAATAAAAATATAAATCAATAATATGTATCAACAACTGTACACTACAATAGTATTATTATAAATATAGCAAATAAAAAGGTAATATATAGCTTTTTATTATTGTATTATTGATTTTGCTAATGTTTTATTTAATTACATCTATTTAACTGTTTAGAGCTAATTTTCCTATTTTTACACCACTTTTACGTAAAAAACACCAAAAGTTAATTATTTATATATACACTCTAAATTATAAAAGCTTTAGCTTTGTATATATAAGTAATTTTCAGTAAATTACTCTATAAAAAATGAAATAAAGGGTTACACCCATTATTCTTTTTTTCGTTTAAAAAACGAAGTGATACAAGCAGCAAAAATTATTGGTACAGGATTGGCTACAACAGGTTTAATAGGTGCTGGAGTAGGTATAGGTGTGGTGTTTGGTGCATTAATATTAGGTGTAGCTAGAAACCCTTCACTTAGAGGTCAACTTTTTGCATACGCAATCTTAGGGTTTGCTTTTGCAGAGGCAACTGGATTATTTGCGCTTATGATGGCATTTTTACTATTATATGTTGCTTAATAGTATTAACTTATCTATTTATTTAAGCAATTTGCCCTGCATTAGCTTAATAACTAGTTTTAAATCTTATAAACTTTAATATTTATTTTGTATTTTTCTCGACTTTAATTTTCTTACAAGTCATTTTTCCTCTTCTTTATTAAAAAAATAATGAAGCGTTAAATTGAATGAAAAAAGAATATGGCGTTAAAAAGAAGAAAACGTTTTAAATTATCTGTAAATATATTATCTACCATATATGTTTTTATCTATACTTATTACTATAACTTTGTTACAGGTAAAAGTAAAAGTAATAGTTTTACTAGACCTAAATGTCTTAATTTTACTAAAGAGAGATAAAAATAGTTGTATATTATACAAGTATAAACTAGATATATAGTATAGCTGTAAAAGCGGCATAAAAATTCTTTCTCTGATTTTTTTCTTAAAAAAATAACTAAAAGGAATTTAGCGCTTCATCATTAAAAAAAAAAATGAAGAAGCGTAGATTTTTTAATGGAGCGAACTCCCCCGGTATATGCAATACTACTTGGATTTTTCTATTTAAATATTAATATATATTTTATACTAAAGCCTTAAAATACTAAGCGATGTTTTTCTACTGCTTAAATTGCAATTTAAATATGGGATTAGCCTCCATATTACTCTTTTAACGCTTCTAATATAATAGAAGCGCTTATATTTAATTAGCAGCGCTGCTTCATTTTTTTTTTTAATGATGAAGCAGCGCTGCATTCTTTTTTCATTCAATTTAACGCTTCATTATTTTTAATAGAGAAAAATAAGAGGAAAAATTGACGAACAAAGAACAAGTGTAAAATTAAGACGAAATTTAGTAGAAAAAAGATTTAATGCAAAAAAAATGACTAGTTTAAAGAAAAATGATTTTCAAGCTCATCCTTTTCATTTAGTATCACCTAGTCCTTGACCGTTAAATACTTGTATATCTTTATTAAGTTTAACTTGTACAGGTGTTTTAACAATGCATAACTTTGTTAATGCAAAATACTTTTTGTTATTAGCATTTATTTGTGTAATCTCAAGTATGTCTTTATGATTTAGAGACATTATTTCAGAAGGTAGAGCGCAAAGTTTATTTTTCCGTATCATACTGTCTAACTATACTATAAATACCGCCCAAGCTATTACTCAAGAAGAAATAAAACAAACTCTTATTAATTTTTATAAAAAAAATCCTAGTGTTCGTGAAATATATCGAAAAAATAATCAGTTCGCTTATTACTTAACTGGCTTATTAGAAGGGGATGGTCATATCTCCTTGCCAGCTCTAGGTAATACGACATTAAATAGAGTACTAAATCCTCGAATAATATTTACTTCAGATAAAAAAAATTTAGCACTATATGCGCATATTCAATCTGAACTAGGAGGTATAGGACGTTTTCAGTCTTCTGGAGCTAATACTATTCGATATATTATAGGGTATATTAAAGGTATTTGCATAATTATTAAATTGATTATTGGTAAATTCCGAACACCTAAAAATAAAAGATTTAATGATTTAATAAATTTTATTAATACTAAGTATTCTTTAAAAATACCAGAAAGTTTACTCGATAAATCTGACTTAAGAGATAGTAGTTGGTTTACAGGTTTCACTGAAGCGGATGGACATTTTGGTGTAAAGGTTGTTGAAAGTAGGCCTAAATCAGATACACGTAAAAGATCTGTTAGTGATAATATTAATCTTAGATTTAGACTAGATCAACGTCTATTTGATATACCAAATTGTAGTTCTATGTTACCTATTATGGAAAAACTAGCCGCATTTTTATCATGTGTTGTTAAGACTTATGTAATAAAGACAAAATCTGGATCATCAGAAATATTATCTGCAAATGTTTCGTCTATAGTTAAATTAGAGTCTATTGTGTATTATTTTAATAAATATCCCTTATTAGGTGTTAAGGGTATAGATTTTAAATACTGAGAAGTTGTTTATCATATGATTCTTTCTAAACAACACCTAACTGAAGCAGGTAGAATAAAAATTAAACTGATAGCACTTAAATTGAAAAGTAATAAAGAGTAGTTTTACTGCAATGCCCTTTTCTTGTTGTTCTTCGTTTGGTTCCTTGCCCAAGGGCATAATGCTTAGTAAAAAAAACAGTAATAAGCTTCATTTTCTTGGGGTTGCCTTTACGAACTATCGGCTTATTTTTGTTTCAAATAAACATGAAATGGCCAATTTTTCTCTAGAAAAAAGGCGCAAGATAAAAAAAAACATGGAGGTAGATCCCCCTTGTGTTGGCCATACTTATTGCAAGCAATGCAAGCAAAAAACCATCAGGACAAGATAAAAAAGTATATTATTAACCTCAGTATCGACATTTATAAACTAAGTGCCTTCTTTAAAGTTGGCCGTATGCTGGAAACTCTTAAAGCCTAAAATATATCGAGTATTGTCCTGTAAATTTTTTATGAAAAAAGATCTTTTTTCATAAAAAATTAATGCGAAGCAAAATAACTTCGTTACAGTGCATGATGTTAAAATATTCATGGCTGAAACAATAGACAATCAGCAGGAAACCAAAAGACTTATAATTATCTTAGTAGGATCCTCAGAGACTATACGCCAACAATTAATACGTTATAATTAGTATAGTTAACCTATTAGTTAAGATATAGTACAGCCAATGTAAAAATATATTGGGTTTAATTATGACTTATTTAGGAAACCACACTTTAGCTGTTATGAGAGGCTTAAATATGGGAGTAGCTTTATTTATAGTAAGTGAAGCTTTATTTTTCTTAGCTATATTTTGAGCTTATTTTCATAGTGCTTTAAGTCCTACTATTGAACTGGGAGCTCATTGACCTCCATTGGGTATTGAGGCAATCAATCCTTTTGAATTACCTTTAATAAACACAGTTATATTACTATCCTCAGGTTTTACTGTAACTTATGCTCATCACTCTTTAATTCAAGGTAATAGAAAAGGAGCTTTATACGGTTTAGTATTCACAGTTGTTTTAGCTATTATATTTACTGGTTTCCAAGCTGTTGAATATTCAGTTTCCTTTTTTAGTATTTCTGATGGAACATTTGCTTCATGTTTTTACTTCGGTACAGGCTTTCACGGGTTACACGTAATGATAGGAACTGCTTTCTTAGCTGTAGGATTATGACGTATGTTAGCATATCATTCTACTGATAATCATCATTTAGGTTTAGAGTCTGGTATATTGTATTGACATTTTGTAGATGTTATTTGAATATTCCTTTTTATATCTATATATTATTGAGGGTCTTAAACTAGTATAGTATATACTAAATAGTTAAAGAGCGTAAAAAATAAATCTTGTGTTTTAATAACAGTATCTATTGCTTTCATATTATGGATACTTTTTAATAGCTATTTGCATTATCTATAAGTTTGTTGCTATGTGTTATTTATATATATTAGTAAAAAACACAAATATCTTTTTAAAAAAAACATCGTTTTTTATTGCATTAAAAGATATATCTGCTAAATTCATTAAATCGATAATCCTAGTATTATAGTTATACAGTACTGTATGTTAACTCATAAGGGAGTGGAGAATAAATTAATCTTTGTTTTTTTTTATATTACTGCTTAATTTTAATTAATTACGGATATTTAAATATCCTTTTTTATTATATATAAATGCCACAACTAATACCTTTTGATTTTGTTAAGCGAGTATCATTTGCTTTTCTCTTAATTTTAATCTTATTATATGTATTTTCAAAATATATACTAGCGATATTTTGTTTATATTTTAAAAATGTATATAAAAATATATTAAACTATAGAGAAGTTATCTTTATAACTTTAACTATTAGCTTATTAAATATAGCACCTTGGTATAGAATAAACCCACAATTGCTAGAGTTCTTAGAATTTGAAGGTGATAAATATAATATACTAATAAGCGATGAGTTTGAGAAAGACTTTAAAGCTTTAGAAAAGAAAACTAGCTATCATATTAATAAAAATAAGTCTTTGAAAAGTAAACTAACATTGCAAGAAAATATTTTAGGAATAGCTAATTTGTTTAAGAAAAGAACTCTTTACTTCCCTATAAGATTAGACAATAGAGGTAGAATTTATTGTGAAGCTAGTTATCTTAACTACCAGTCTACAGACTTAGCAAAATCTTTACTATTATTCGATAGACCTGGAATTATTAAAAGAAACGACGAAAAAGGAATAAATTATATGAAGGTATATGGAGCTAATTGCTACGGTAATGGTATTGATAAACAAACCTTTAAAAAAAGAATAGAATGAGTAGATAAAAATACTGAGGAAATTCTTAATTACAGAAAAGGTAATATTTTATCTAAGTGTAAAAATAAAGAATTGTTTTTAGCTTTTTGTATGGAATATGAACGTTATATTAATTTTATTAGTGATGAAACACTCAAAGAGTTTAAAACTTATCTACCTATACAATTAGATGCTACATGTAATGGTTTTCAACATCTGGCTTTATTAAGTAATGAAAATAAGTTATTTGAAGAGCTGAACTTAACAAAACGAACTAATAAGGATGGTACTGAGGATGATGATGATATACCAGGTGACTTATATAGCTATATGATAATTAAGTTAAAAGAGGTCTTTGAGTGTTATTTAAATGACCCGAATACAATGATAGAGATTTGAAAAAGTATCGTTAGACTAAAGAATTTTTTATGAAATAGAGATATAATAAAAAAGGTTATAATGACATTACCATATAACACCAAAAAACGAACTATAGCCAAATATATTAAAGAAAAATTAACCGAAATCGATTCTACAGTTAAATACAAAACGGTTAAAGGTAAACAAGTATCTGTTAAATTAGCCTGATATGTTTTAGGTGATAATCCTAATAGTATAAGTTATGATGACCTAATGTTGTTATCTAATTTAATAGAAGAGATTATTACTAAAGAATTCACTAAAATATCTAAATTAATACAATACTTAAAAAATGTGGCAACAATATGCAGTGTGCTAAACATACCTATAAGTTGAAATTTACCCTATGGTCTGGAAATAAACCAAAGTTACCTTAAGAAAGAGACGAAACGTATACCAGTATCTAGTTTTAGTACTTCAACAATAAATTTAAGTAAGGCTGTTAAAGGGATGATGAATTTGCATAAACAAACCACTGCATTAATGCCTAATTTGATACACTCTTTAGATGCTACTTCCATGACTTTACTATATAATGAATTCTGCGAAATTTATTCAGAAAACACAAATTTATTCACAATACATGATTGTTTTGCTACTACATCTGAAAGAATAGAAAACCTAATGACTATTCTTAGATCTGTTTACACTAAGTTATATTCTAAAGAACCTTATTTGAGAGACTTTGATAAAGGGATTATAGCAACAATTAAAGCAAATTATAGTGATAGTTTAAATTGATCAGAGTCTGAAAGGACCCTCTATTTTGAAGGTAAAACATATAAATTACTAGGTATAGACTGAGTTGTAGGTAAAAAGCTTTATGACAAATTGTATCTGAAACGTATAAACAGTGATTACATAATTACATAGTTATATTGGGATATATGTGGTACTAAAAAAATATTTCATATTTTTTAATCTATAAAAAAATATTTAATATTTTCAATGGCTAATAATTTTACACCTCCTAAAAAAATATTTCATATTTTTTAATGGGACTTTGTTCCGGTATTTCTAAATTTTTTTATTATTTTTTATAAAAAATAACTAAAAAAATAATGCTCGCCTTTCCTTTTTCGGAGTTGGTTTCTTCATTTTTTTAAAAATGATGGTAGCTATATAAAATTATCTACTTATTAATACAAGGTTTATCTAGCTCCTATCACAATTATAAATCTAGTATTTTAACTTTTTAACTTTTTAATTCTTAATATGACAAAATTTTTCAAAAAAACTACTTTAAATTCCGGGGCTAGCTTGGCTCCCCCAATAAATAAAAAATTGGGCTGCCATTATTTCTCTTCTTTCTATGGTTTAAATGCTGTGGTGGAGAATTCTTTATCTCCCTTTTCCGCTCCGATTCCCTCCGCTTTTAGTCTTAATCTTTTACGTTTGTCGTTTGGATCTATTCATAAGCGTTCTTTTTCTTCTTCTTCTTCTCGGTTTGCTCATAGGAGTAATCCCTTTGTCAGTAATCTTTTACACGAACTAAAAGGTTCTCTGGTTAATCTAAAGTTTGTTGCTAATATGGATACTCAACTGTTTATTGAACGTTCTATTTCTGATATGTTTAGTTCTGATATTCAAAATTCTAGTCAATTTGTTGCTGGTGTTAATTTGGATAAAGTTAGTAGTCCTGTCGTACGTTATCTTATTGATCAAAATTCTACTGTTGAATTTTATATTGGTAAATTGTTAGCTAGTCTCGCGGAGGTTCGTATTGAAGAATCTATGCTTATGTTGGATATTCTTCATTCTCTTGATTTAGATTTTATTAGAGGTTATTGTTATTATATTTTTCTGATTTGTCTCACTTGTCGACATACTGACGATGATGATAAACTTGTTAATTTAATTAAAATTGCTGTTAAGATTGGGAAGGAATTCGCGAGAAAACATTTTCTAACTTGCTTTGAATTAGAGTTTAAGGGTGTTGACTTTGATAAGAGGCCTAGATATTCTATCTGATTCAATGAGAATATTAAAGTAAATCCAAAATATACTGTTTTGTTCTTCGATGATAGATTTTACTCTGTGTTTGGTGCTAAATTGGTTGAAATATTAGAATACAGTCATTTATTAAGAAGAATTTTAATTAAACCTAAATATAATGAATCTTATTTTGTTCTTGATATATATGATACTAATTTACTTAATGTTATTGGTAAACATAAGGTTCTTGTTTTACCTACAAAATTACCTATGGTTGTTAAACCTAGACCTTATTCTCCTGATTCACTTGGTGGCTATTTAGTTAATGATGCCATTGATAATTCTGATATTATTATTGATAAAAAAGGTTATGCTAAAAAGTCTGTTATTAAAGAATTGAATACTGTTTATCAATTAGTTAATGGTGTTAGTCAAGTGCCTTTTAAAGTTAATACGGCCCTATTAGACTTCATTTTTCAAAACAGTCATTTAGATTTACTCATGGATATTGATGTTCCTCATAAGTTTGAAAATATTGAGAAGAGATCTAAATATCAAGATAAAGTATACAAATCTCATAATAGTAAAATTCTGTTACAAGAGACCATTTTAGAGATTGTAGATGTGTTTAGAAACTTTCCTGAAATATATTTTCCTGTTAGACTCGATAATAGAGGTCGGTTATATTGTAGTTCTACTTTCTTTAATTATCAATCAAATGATTTAGCAAAAGCACTTATCTTGTTTGCTATTCCTGGTGTTATAGAGAGATCTGATCTCCATGCTATTTTATACTTAAAAGCTTATGGTGCTAACTGTTTCGGTGGTGATGTTAGTAAAAAATCTAGTGGAGTTAAAGTTAAATGAGTTGATGATAACTTAGACAATATCATTAACTATGATAATGGGATATTGTTAAGTAAAGCCAAAAATAAGTTGCTATTCTTATCTTTCTGTATGGAATTCAAACGATTTTATGAGTTTTATACTAATGATCAACTCAAATGTTTCCATAGTTATTTGCCTATACAATTAGATGCTACTTGTAACGGATTTCAACACTTGGCTCTTTTGAGTAACGAGAATGTCTTGTATGATGTGTTAAATTTAACGTGTGATAATAATCATTCCGATCCTCGTGACTTTTATAGTTTTATATTGCATATGTTAGTTTCATTATTCAAAAGTAAAATTGATTGTGGTGTGACTGAAGATATTGATACATTGGGTAGTTATTCTAGGTTACTCGATTTTCTATTAATCAGAAGTTACATTAAGAAAGCTATTATGACTATACCATATAATGCAACATTAAAATCTATGATAAAATATATAAAAGAACATCTTGAGCTAGTTGGTTGCGATGAATTAACGAAGGTTTGCTGATATTGTGTGCCTAATGATTCTCGTAAAAAAGTCACTATTAATGATAATGATATCGTATTAATGGCAAAATGTATAAATAATATCATATTTGGGGACTTTGAAAAGATTAGAAGGTTAGCTAAATATCTTAAAAATGTCGCTACGCTATTTAATAAGTTGAATTTACCAATATCTTGAACTTTACCTTCTGGACTAGATATATTCCAAAGTTATCGGCAAAAAATTACTGTTAAAATCACACCGTTTGCACACAGAAGAATCACACTTAACTTAAGGGTAACTAATAATAAAGTAATTGATACTAATAAACAAATTAGAGCTTTAATGCCTAATTTAATCCATTCTTTAGATGCCGCATCTCTAGCTATGTTATATTCAAGATTTTCTGCAACAGATCATGGTTCAAATCAATTTTTTTCAGTACATGATTGTTTTGCGGTGACTGCTAATAATGTGTCTCTACTGAAAACAATACTCGCTAATGTATATATAACCCTTTACTCTGAGGTAAGTTACATTCATCTCTTTGACAGAGGTGTTATTGAAACTATTGAAAGAAATACAGAATATAAAGTTATAAATAGAACGGTTGCATTAAAAGATGCCAAAAAACCATATAGGTTGCATGATATTGACTGGGTATTTGGGAAGAAGTTAGTCTCAAATAAAGTTATCCGTGATATTAATTCACAATACTTAGTTATTTAGTTCTAATTAAACTATATTAATAAAGTTTGAATTAATTCATAATCTACACAATAAAATAAACCAAATAAATAAAATATGATATAAAATAATCATAATAATATTAATATTACATAATATTTTATATTATATAATTATACCAATAAATCAAATCAAAAACACAAACGACCCCCCAAAATCAAAAAAAATCTCTTACAACAACCTTTTGTATTGGTTATTATAAGAGCAAAAAAAATGTGTTTTTATCCTACTCGTATATATTTACGGGTAGGTTTTTTTTATTTTGTTTTTATTTTGTTATTCTTTATTTTTTTTTTTTTTATTTGTGTGATGTATTGTATTATACGGCGAACTATACTACTCATCATCTGAATTTTTGTTATAGTAATACTTATCTATCAAACTTTCTACTGAGTCTGTTTTCTCGGGCATAGATCCCTTTTTGTTAGAGAAAAGTCTATTAAGACCTAAGTCAATATTTTCATCTATTCACTTACCATTGGAAGGATGCATTGCTGCGTCACTATTATGACTGTTACCTTTAATGTGGTTCTCGATTGATTTATTTTCTACTTCAACTCTATAGATTCGTTTTTTAGAGGCGTGGGTATCAGGTTCAATATCTAATTCATATGTTAAATCTTCAATATTTGGTTCATCCAAATTAAGTTTTCTTTTCAACCCTCTAGATTCTGAACCAATTGATTCTGATTCTAATTGATTAGAAGATACTGTATCTTCAGAATCAGATTCTGAGAACTCTGTTAGAATAACTTTATTCGATTTGTGATAAATTGGTTCGGCGCTAGATAATTCAATTTCAGTATTATCGTTATCTATAACGGTTTCATCTACATTTATATCCTCATGAATAAATGATTCATCATCAGTATTTTCACATATATTTATAAAATAAAATATTAATGATGTTATACCTAACATTGTAATAGTGATATATCATAAAGTATTAAATAAATTATTTCACTTTGAACTGTTAATATTAACATTATAGTCAGATAATCATAAAATCAATGCTTTAGTGTGGTTTATACGTAAAATTAATGCTTTACACTCAAATATACGTAAAATCAAAGCATTAGGGTGGTTTATTCATAAAATCAACGCTTTACAGTGGTTTATACGTAAAATTAATGCGTTAGACACGAATATACGTAAAATCAAAGCTTTAGTTTGGTTTATTCGTATAGTTAACATCTTAGCATTAGATTTATATATAATTAACAACATAGTTTTTGTTATGTATAAAGTTAACATCATATAATTAGTTTTGAAGATTGATAACTTCATTGATTTATTTTTGTATATAGTTATCATCATAGATATAGTTTTAGTTTTGTATATAGTTAACATATTAGTTTTATTTTTGTATAAAGTTAACATCAAAGACTTACTGTCGTATAAAACTAACTTTAAAGGTTTAACTGATATAAATGGTTTTTTGTATGATATATTGTCATTTATATCTATTATCAAAGGTTTAGTGTCAGTTCAAAGATCACAGTTATAAAGCTTTTGTCTTTTTTCGTAAGAATCTCCAGACAAATCAACCGGAACTTCATCTATTATAACTGAACCTTTATAAAATTTTTTATAAGACATTGTTTTTAGTCTTTCTATTGTATTACCATTTAATAAATTTATAAAATCGTCTTCAGATAATTCTGAGCTTATCATACCTTTAGATTTTATAATTACTTTACCGTTATCTAGACGTAAACAATATGTTTTCCCGCTAATAAAATAACCTCTATGTACTTTATGTTCAAGTTTTAACTTACCTATGGCTTTTTCGTCCACAAGATCTTTAGACAATTCTATATCTGTAACTATACTATCAGTATCACTATAATATATATTACCTTTTTGAGATAAAATATCTTTCTTTAGTTTATTAATATGTATTCTACCATACGCGGTAACTGCAGCCGAAATAGCTACTGATACATGTTTAAGCCCTTGTGAAGAATTATCCATAATAAGTTTTGACTTATTAGTAGCTTTAACAATATCTATATCAAAGCTATCACAAAGTTCTTTACTTATTTCAGGATTAAATGTAACCATTCTATGTTTATTTGTTATAGGATGATCACCACTTATTTTTCTGGTAGCAAGTATTTCAGTATAGATATTTTCATCTACAATTTTAGTAACAAATTTTTCTAAGTCCAAACCGAATCGACCTAATAAACTATTAAGAAGCAATTTACAGATGCTTCTTAATACAGGATTTTTATTATTAGATTTATGTTCAAATACACTGTCTATATAGCTACGAAAAACATTAGCTTGTCTACTAAACTGATAACCATTTATAACTTTAATTTTATAACCATTAAGTTGTGCAAACTTCAACTCCTCAGAAAAGTATCAACCAGATCAATTACCATTAGGAAAAATAAGTCCAGATTTAATCCTTTTAGGTAAAACACCAAGATAATTATTAGGTGCTACTACTTCACAAAAGAAAAACCCAAAGAGTTCTTCTTTTGTAATTATTTTTTTAGCTCTACACTTTTTTTATTTATCTCTTCATATTTTTAGCTCTATTTCCTATTATATATACATAAATTGACTTTTTTTTATATAAATATAGATAAGGGATATGTTTGCAGATGGTTCTGTATTTTGATTGCAGATCTTAAATTTGGAGTTCGAATCTCTCGTATCCCTATTATTGTTTTCATTTTCGCCATAGTTTAATTGTTTAAAGCTTTTAAGCTAATATGAATGTTTAGCTGCAATAACACACTAGACATATTTTATGATATATAAATCGCGTTTTTTCATAGTTACCAGTTTGTTTTCTTAAATAGTCAGATCTTAAAAAAACTTTAAGCTAATCATCTGAACTACTCAATTTAAAACAAAAATCTTTACAAAAAAACTTAGAAATGTAATTCTAAATAAGGTATAGATATCCAATTTTTTTAAAAATATGAAAAAACACCTTATAACAACCTATATCTTTATTTTTAGATCTCTTTATCTATAATTTAAAGATTAAATACAAGATATTCCTAAATCTAGTATATGATCTAGGCCTTATTAACTCTTTATTATTTTTTCTCTATAGATTAAGAGAAAAAAATAAACAAGTTAAGACTAACATTAATTAGTCTAGGGGCATATCAAGGTTATCCTGTAGTAGAACATGACCGTGGAAAATGATGATAAGTCTGACACCTATAGGCAAGAAAATAAATACACAACTCTTAAGGAAACATATGAGCTAAGGCCTATGGCTAGTTCAGTTTCTATGTTTTGAGAAAGATGATTTTGATCTTCAAATGCCAAAGATATTGGAACATTATATTTAATGTTTGCTTTATTTGCGGGTTTAATAGGTACAGCATTTTCCGTGCTAATAAGAATTGAATTAAGTGCACCGGGAGTACAATACATAGGAGATAATCAATTATATAACAGTATAATAACTGCACACGCTATAGTGATGATATTTTTTATGGTCATGCCTGCAATGATTGGTGGGTTTGGTAAAATTAATATAAATACAATAAAGAGATATTACACAATTAAAGAAAATTCAGTTGAAAAGTCTAATAAAGAACGAACGAGTAAAGGCCGCTTAGACCTGAAAACGAATTCATCCCAGTTCGTTTCAAAAAATCTAAAAAATTCGTTAGGACCATATCTAGCAGGCTTAATAGAAGCAGATGGATCAATAGCGGTGCACGATAAAAACTCTGGCGCTAAAAGATACCGCCCTAAAATACTTGTAGTGTTTAGTTTAGCTGATAAGCCTTTAGCAGATAAACTGGCATTTACTACACAAACAGGTACAGTGTATCATAAAAAAACTGCAGGTTATGTAATTTGACAAATTCAAAAAACAGATCATGTTATTAAAATAATAAATCTAATAAATGGACAGATGCGCACTCCTAAAATAGAAGCGTTGCATCGTGCAATAATTTGATACAATGATTTTGAGAGTTATAGTATTAATTGCTTAGGTTTAGATATATCAGATATAGACAGCAACGCCTGGTTAGCAGGGTTTACAGATGGAGATGGAAATTTTTCCATTACCCTAACGAATCGAAAGAAAAAGGGGAACATTACTACAAAAAGAGTGCAAGCCTTTTTTCGTATTGAATTAAGACAAAATTATCATCGTGGAGTTTCGGAAAAATTAGGAGGTATAAGTTATTTTAATATATTAAGTAAAATAGCTGCGTATCTAAATGTTAATCTGTTATCTAGAACTAGATACCTAAAAGATAAAGTGTTTCACGCTTTTATAGTTATATCTCATAATTCTTTAAGTCATGAAAAAGTAATAAGCTATTTTGATCGTTTTCCCCTCTATTCTAGTAAATATCTCGCATATAAAGACTGAAGAGGTGTGATTAAACAAATTAATGCACGTAACGGAAAAAAATTAACATTAGCTGAAATTTCACAAGTTGAAAAAATTAAATCTAATTTTAATAGTAAACGTAATACATTTGACTTTTCACATTTAGAAACTTTAAATTGTTTTTTTTAGCCTCCAAAAACAAATTTTTTTGTATTTAACCTTTTTAACGCTTTAAAAAAAGTCCCTTTTTTTAGGGCCATACAAAGGGGCTAAGCTGGTTTAAATATTTATTGTATTATATATATAGAAATTGCCGTGAATAATAGTAATATTATTCTTATTACATAACTATATGCGGGAAAATCCTAAAGTCTATCTGTAGATTTTGTGAAAACTTTACAAGCGGGAGAGCCCATTTTATAGCGCTAAAAAAAAAGGGACTTTTTTTTAAGCGCGCCCTACAAAGGTAGTTCGTTATTGTATAATAATATAAATATTTTAGCGCACCCTCTTTGAGTGTAAACTAGGTTTTGCACCACCGCATGTCGAGTGTTATGTGTTATTTAACATAAAGTGTACACAAATCTTAAAGAGCAAATAGAATAATAAAAATGGATAATCCGCAGGAAACCAAAAGGAAATTTAAGCCCCCACTAGTGCGGCATCCTTTGCAAACTAAAGCTTATTGCGCTTTGTTTGAATCAGGTTATTTTCGTAGGATCCTCAGAGACTAGACGTTATGCCCCTTAAAGCGAAATATAGCGGAAGATGCCCTATATATCGCTGAGCAAGGGTGAAGATATAGTCCAAATATAATTTAACAATTATAACTATTTGAATTTCTTATTACCATTATTAGTAGGTGGGGCGGACATGGCATTCCCTAGACTTAATAACATATCATTATGATTATTACCACCAAGTATAGTACTGTTCTTATTTGCAGGAGGTATAGAAAATGGTGCGGGTACAGGCTGAACTCTTAATAATAGGGAGTTGCTTTGGGGTGACCCAGAGGCAATAAAACTCTTTTCGCTGCGTGAACCTTTTCAAGTGTTAAATTCTTCAATTGAAGCACACGTTATAGACTACTCATGTTTACCAATAACATATGTAAAAACGTCTATTGCACGGAGACAATACGCCTGGGTTAATATTACAAAATATTCTACTCATCAGAGACTAAACAAAGAGTATCTTAATAAAAATAATAAAATTTGATTTGAACAATGATTAGTCGGTATGACAGACGGAGATGGTTGTTTTTTTATTTCACGTCAAAAAAAGAGTTGAAATTTAGTTTATAAAATAGCTTTAAGTAGATATAACCTAAGAGCTCTTTTCTATATAAAAAAACAATTAGGCGCTGGTTCTATATCTAAAGATGGAACCAAAGGACAATTTGTTATTAGGGATAGAAAAGTCTTGGCTAAAATAATAATACCTATTTTTGATAAATATTCTTTATTAACGCATAAGTATTATTATTACATACTAGCCAAAAAAGTCTTATGTATTTTAGATAATGAAAACATGACAACTAAACTTAAAAATGCAGAGATAGAGAAAACTCTAAAGAATAAATTAGCCAGGGGTTACCTTTCTCCAGCTATCTCTCACTTAACTGCTAGTAGTAGCTATGAAGAAATAAAATCTACTCTTTCAAATGTCTGATTGGTAGGTTTTACCGAAGCTCTAGGTAAATTTTCTGTATCCGCTGATACAGGTAGATATTATACCAAATTTACTTTGGCCTTTCTGGACTTAGATAGGTTGTTGCTACAGCTTATAAAACGTATATTACATATACCAAATCCTGTAAACGTAACAAGTAAAAACTGTTGTGTGATAACTACTAGTCACTCAAGAGCAATATTGAACATAATTAAGTTATTTACAGATAAATATATAGGAATGAAATCTTTAGAGTTTAAGTTATGATCCAAGGCTAATTATTATAAATATAGTAACACAGGTAAAGTAAGTAAAATACATAAGATCTTGCAAAACTTAGAGGAAAAAAATACGATTTCCCCCTCAGAGTTCTCAGCTAACCGAGAGTTTCTATCAAATATAGATATTACTCTCGACTTCTCTTCAAAGGGGTCAGGAGTACTGAGCAGGCGTGTTAAAGTTAATGCTACGCCTTTAGCTTTAGGCTTTTCTTCTTGCTTGTACACCATAGATAACATAGAAAGTAATGGTACTGTAGGTTTAACATCGAGTGTTCAAAAACGTGTTTATTCTACAAAAAAAATTAAAAATTTGTTCATTGAGTTGGGCCAGCATAAGGCAGTTGTTTCTTATAGTAACTGTGATAGCCATAAATTAGTTATATACAAAGAGAATAAAAAAAAATCAGGTATATATAGGTGAACTAATATAACTACAGGTAGTTCTTATGTAGGTTCTGCTATAGATTTATCCCGTAGATTTACAAATTATTATTCTCTTGCATTCTTAAAGAGAGAATTAAATAAAGGTAATAGTTTGATATATAAAGCTTTACTTAAATATGATTACTATAACTTTCAATTAGATATACTTGAATATTGTGATCCTTCAATTTTAATTGAAAGAGAACAGTATTACCTAGATATGCTAAATCCGAAGTATAATCTACTGGCTAAAGCAGGGTCTTCTACAGGCTTCATACACAGTGAAGCTACCTTAGAACTTATCCGTGTTGCAGCTTTAAAACGAAAACCTCGAGTACTTTCTGATGAAACAAGAATAAAAATTAGTGAGGCAATTAAAGGTAAAAAGCATACTAAAGAAACTATATTAAAAATGACAGGCCGTACACATACTAAGGATACTAAGGAAAAAATAGGGGCTGGTAATTATAAAATACAGCCCGTACTTGTAACAAACTTAGAAACAGATGTTTCTGTAGAGTATTCATCTATGAAAAAAGCCGCAGATACTCTTAATACTTCTACTAGTCAACTAATTTATTATATAAAAAAACAAAAGCCTTTTAAAAATATTTATACTATAGTAAAAAAACCTTAGATATAATTTCCTTTTTTCTTTTCACATATCTTTAGCATATGTTTGGAAACCAGAAAATATAGTGTCAATTTTACTTTATATGTAAATCAAATCAAATTTAATCAAATCAAATAAAAAAATATTTTGAAAAGAGATAAAGGTATAGTCCGAACCACGTGGGGACACGCGGAGTGTAACGATAGTTTTAGTTTTTAATAATAAACCAAAAAAATCCTTTGCTCTTTACTTGATGCAAGGCATATGCAAAGTAAAGCAGGAAGGACTAAAATGAGGTTACCAACACAAATGCTATCCACCATTATCTGCCATACAAAGCCACAGTGGTCCAAGTGTAGATCTTGCCATTTTTGCTTTACACATATCGGGTATAAGTTCACTATTAGGAGCTATGAACTTAAACTTAATACGGCACCGGCTAGTAGTGTTCTTTGTTTTTAAGAGATGAAAAAACTCAGTAAGCTTTGAATTAATAGTTAACAAAAGTTATTTTACTTCGAATAAACCTAAAGATGAATTTAATAATAAAAAGCATAATAACCCTAAAGAAAAGGCTACTACTGAAGAAAATAACAAGCCTAAAATTGATAAAAAATGAAAAGATATTTTAGGTAGAACTGGTCCTAATAGACATAGCCATGTTCTAGCAATTGAACAACTTAATAGTGGTAAAACTGTAACTGCTAATAAAATTAATGAAATTTTAGCTTATTGTAATATTACAACTACTGATGAAAAACTAAAGGATTTGATTAATAATCCCAGTTTTGTTTTAACTGATATAAATAGAAAAAGTATAACTAAAGAAATTATTAAAGAAAAACTTGGTTTACCTCATAGTAAACAAAGAATACCTGGTATATATATTTTTACACACCTAACCACTGGTAGAAAATATGTAGGATCATCTTTAGAGTTAGCTTTAAGATTAAATGGTTATATTAATCTTACACATAGAGAAAGTGGTTTATTAATTTCTCTATTAAAAAAAGAACAGTTAAAACACTTTTCTTTACAAGTATTTCCTTTTTATGATAATTACATAAAAGGTTCAGAAATTGTATTAGAACAATATCATTTATTAGATCCTAGTTTTGCTTTAAATACTATTAAAGTTGCAAATAACCCTAGCGGGTCAAATGCAAAAAGTTTATATATGTATAATAGAGATATGTCCATATTATATTATAATTCTACACAACAAATAGATTTTATAAGAAAATTTAATGTACATCATACGACATTTACTAAACATTTAAAAAAGGGTACTTATTATTTAGGTAAATATCTTTTTTTAAGAGAACCTGTGTTAACAGCTAAAGTTAAAGATATGCTTTATTCAGATTTAGCCTTAATGCTAGAAAAAGACAGAGTTAAATTTAATAAAAATAAACCTTTAAATAGTTTATCTAAACCTGTTATAATAACAGATATAAACAAGGGATCTTCAAATAGTACTATACTGTTATCCAGTTTAGGTAAATGTGTAGAATATTTTCAAAACAAAGGTTTATCCGCTCATCAAACAACATTGGTTAAACATATTAATTCAGGTAAAGCTTATCATGGATACATATGTAAATTCGTGTAAAAACAAATATTTTACTAATGGGGTTCATATAAAAATTCTAACTATATGCTTTAACAGCTTAGTGTCTATAGGTACTTTTAATAGTGATAATCTTATAGGCTATGCTCAATCAGCAGGAAACCAAACATATATAATATCTAGTAGGCTCCTCAGAGACTACACGTTAGACACCGTATATAAAAAATATATACGCTGAAGATATAGTCCACTAAAGCAAAGGCTATAACATTATAATTGTTTAGTTTTGCTTTGTGTCATAACTACAATCTTTAATATGAGATGTCCTGGTATAAGACTGCATAAGCTGGTTTTATTCGGTTGAGCTGTAGTTGTTACAGCTGTATTACTATTGTTATCACTCCCCGTTTTGGCCAGTGCAATCACTATGCTATTAACAGATCGGAATTTTAACACATCATTCTTCGAAGCAGCGGGTGGAGGAGACCCCTTATTGTACCAGCATCTTTTTTCAAAAGGCGAAGAGCCTAGTAAAACAAAAAATCATTCTATAGTACCATTTAGTAAATATTATGAAATAAATTCTATATTTTATGGTAAATATAAACAACCTACTCCAGCATTTTTAACTTGACTTATTGGTTTTGTAGAAGGTGATGGGGCATTTACTAAAGCTTCCAGAGGAGATCTTTATTTTGTAATAACTCAAGATACTCGAGACAGACAAGTCTTAGAATATATTAAAAAACAATTAAATATGGGTAAAGTTATAACTCAGGGTAAGACAACTAGCCGTTTCATAATACAAGATAAATTAGGTTTGTACTTAATAGCCTTAATCTTCAATGGTGAAATACGAACACCTGACAAACTAAAATCCTTTAACGACTTTTTAGTTAAATTAAATGATAAGAATAATAATCTAGTTAATTCACGAAAACTTAAAAAATTCGGTTTTAAAAATTTAGATTACTTATTTGAAGTTATTGAACCCTGTTATAAACTAAAAGATATTACACTCGACGATAACTGGCTAATAGGTTTTGCAGACGCAGAAGGATGTTTTCATGTATCGTTTACTAAATCAAGTTATAGTATCTTATTCGATTTAGCACAAAAAGGAGAAAACAACAAAAAGATTCTTTTAGACAAATTAATGTTATTGTTCGGAGTAGGCAAAGTTTATAAACATTCTGCAGACAATAATTGGAGTTACAGAGTTAATGGTTTATTAGATACAAAAATTATTATGGCATATTTTGATAAATATGATTATACTTTTCTTACTAAAAAATATAATAGTTATATCATGTGAAAATTAATTCATAATAAAATTATAGAAAAAAAACATATAGATCCTATGGAAAGACAAAAATTAATAAGTCTATCTAAAACTGTAAATGATTATACTAATTAAGATGGAAAAAGTGAAGATAGTAGTTAGTTTAGCTTTTTTTTTATATCTTTTTTATAAAAAATAAGAAAAAAAAGATAAAAACTAAAATAATACCCATATATATAAATTTAGAGGCGCGCTATAATTTAAAAATTTATACTATTAATAGGGCATTATTAAGATAATATTAGCAGATGCTGGATCATTGTAATAATATAATGGTCATATCAAGATATTCTATATCAATAAGACTATATTATTAATTCTTTTTAAGAAGCTACTATCTAGTCGTAATCATATAATCTAAGTAACTATTATAAGAAATTAGGTTGTAATAATATATTTACAAGTGATTATTTATCCAGAGAGGGATATGAATAAGTATAAATTATGTAATAATCTCTGTACTTATAGGCTATATTAGTGTTAACGGTTAATAAGATCTAGCTTAAAGACCGTCGGTTGTATAATAAACCGCTACAGACTGGCTCACTGATGGGTGGCTGCGGATCAAAATTCGGGTATAACTATATTCTGATTCTATGCTGCTTAATGTACAGTCGGTTTCTTCCATATCATCTAATATGATGTGCACAAGGCCATAGTAAAAAACTTTTGGTACCTGTATTTAGCAAAAGAGTTTCAGTTTTTTCTGAAAAAAAGTTAAATTTGAAGAATTGGATTTTTTGGACATCCAGAAGTTTACATATTAATTATACCTGGTTTTGGTATAATTAGTACTACTATATCTGCTAGCTCAAACAAGGCAGTATTCGGTCGAAAAATAGATGGCCCTTTAATTATTTTACAATATATACCTGAATTGATTCTAAAATTTTTAACGCAACAAACTATATGCAGGAAATTAACAAAAATTTTTTTAGCTACTATTAAAATAAGTCATGCTTATTACATTAAATGCTATGCCTTAATAGTAATAAAGCTAGTAAATATAAACAGTTTGTTTAATGTTAACAACCCGCAGATAACCAACGCACTGTTATATAAAAATAAAAAATATATAGCAAAATCTTTGACTTCAGTGTGTAAAAGATTAAGCATGTTAGTAGGAATCTCAGAGGCCATACGTTTGTTATCAACTAAGGGCGAAAGGCTTATTCGTTTAGAAAACGTAGAAGCTAAAAATAATTTAATCAAAAAAACAAGTGTTACATCAGAAGACAAATTTAATCAGTGATTAGCTGGCTTAATAGATGGAGATGGTTGTTTTCAATTATCCAAGAAAGGGTATACTAGCCTAGAAATAGTAATGGAACTACGAGATAAACAATGTTTATATGCGGTTAAACAAAAATTTGGAGGTTCTGTTAAATTGAGATCAGGGATTAATTATTTAAGATACAGATTACATAATAAAATAGGTATTATTAATATTATTCAAGCTGTAAATGGTTTAATACGTAATCCTATCTGTTTACTTCAATTAGGAAAACTTTGTGATAACTATAATATAGTGCTTAAATACCCTGAACCTTTGAACTATGATAATAGTTGATTTGCAGGTTTTTTTGATTCAGACGGTAGCGTATATCTTAATTTATTATCTAATCAAGTTTTTATAACTGCAAGTCAAAAAAATAAATTTTTGTTAGACTCTTTAGTAACTTTATACGGTGGGGTTATTTATCCTATGCTTAAGGTAAATGCCTTTAAATGAACCGTGTTTAGAAAAGATGAAATAAAAAGTTTACTAGGCTATTTTGAAAAAAACCCATCTATTTCGGGTAAACACAAAAGATTAAAATTAATCTCTAAGTATTTTGAACTTAGAGAATTAAAAGCCCATAAGGCTTTACCTGGTACAATATTAGGTAAAGCTTGAACTAGTTTTTTAAAAAAATGAAATAATTATATATAAGTTGATAAAGAGATGGTCCAAAATAATTGGAAAAACACATAGTTTTTTTAGTTATTACGTATCTAGGGATGTTATATGCCATGATGTCAATAGGATTGTTAGGTTTTGTAGTTTGAAGTCAAGAGATGGCTTTCCCCGTAGGTGACTATGGGGTAATATATTTCGCTGTATGCTGGAAAAACGAAACATTTTTAGATACTTTGTATAGTGAAAATTCTAAAAACTTTGTTCAATCAGCAGGTAATCTTAGTTTTTTTTTCCCTATTATATTGGCTAATTCATCCATTAGTCTTAGCAAAGGTACTTTAGGTTTCTTTCATACATCAGCTAAAGTATACGATGAAATAGGTAAAAATAAAAAAACCGACAAGAGAACCTCAGAGACTACACGCGAAACATCTTTTATTTTTAGAGGATTTAGGGTTTTAACAGGCTTAACTCCTGAAGTTGTTTCCGATAATTGGTTAACATGGTTCATTGGCTTTTCTGAAGGTGATGGTGCTATTCTTACGGGTCATAAAAATGATAAACCCCGTTTTGTATTAACTCAAAAGGAAATATCTGTATTAAATCACGTATATGAAACTTTAGGTTTTGGAAGAGTAAGAACATATGGTACATATAGTAGATATATTGTTGAAGATAAAAAGGGTATACTTGCTTTAACCTATTTATTCAATGGGAATTTAGTATTAGACAAAAGAAAAATTCAATTAAATAAGTGATTGATTATTCAAAATATAACAAGGATAACTAGTAATGTACTCCCTTTATTGTCTAATGCTTGATTATCTGGATTTATTGATGCAGAGGGTTGTTTTAATGTTACACTGTTTAAAAGAAAAGCTATGACTTTAGGCTATCAAGTAAAGATGAGATTTATGATAGACCAAAAAGATAGCTTTAACACATTGCTATTTATAAAAAATCAATGAGACATGATTCTAAGCCACAGAAAACTACCAAAAGGAGACTATAACACTATGTACCGAGCTGAAACCAATTCATTTGTTAGTATTAAACCAATAATAGAATACCTTAGTATTTTCAGATTGAAAACTAAAAAACAAATATCTTTTGATAAATGAGTTACAGTTTATGACTTAGTGTGTAATAAAGCACACTTAACAGAGCAAGGACTTAATGATATTATAAAAATTAAAAAGGTAATAAACTTAACAAATAGTGTTACAGGTAAAACCGGAGATAAACTAAGTTAAAAGATGAAGATATAGTCCACAGGTTTATAAACAAACTTATAAAACGGTTAATCGTTTAACGGTGTGTTATATAAATTTAAGCATCATATGTTGAAGTTTACGTCAGCTGTGAACAATTCAGCATAACATAGCCAAACTCCGGGAACTCCCTAAAGCTGTTATTACCAAACATTAATCCTAAAAGGGATAAGGTGCGGATGTTCTAATCAGACATGTATGGTAAGAAGATAACGGATCTATCGAAAGATTTAATGGGTAATCGCGGATCTAAAACACCTCTCTCCTAAAAATCTATTAGACAACAGGTAGACGTGTAAAAGAGCAGAGAGTAGACGGTTATGCGATATGTACTATCCTTTAAATGGGAAAATTATTGGTTGTTTTACCAGGTTGTACATTATTGTAAGGTGTACTCCAAGAGCTAACGAAAGAAAGCGTTATACGAGAAGCTGAACCTAAGTTAAAGCGTGAACTTTACTAGCGCTATAATAAGGTAAAATCTCGCGAAGACCGGACAGTGTAGGTTTAGATGAACTAGGGGTTTTAATTCTTTATTCCCAACTTAATATAACAACAATAGAAGTAGCAGAGCTCAAGGGTAGAGTTGACAAGAAAATAGGGTTTAGTTTGACTGAAACTAAGGAGATTATATTTGGCTCTCTTTTAGGAGATGCTAAGTTAGAAATGGCACCTAGAAGTGTGAACGCTAGATTTGGGTTTATACAAGCTGAAGTTCAAAGGAACTATTTCTTAAGCGTGTCTAGTTCTTTATCTGCAGTATGCTCTGGCAAATATTGAGAATATTCTCACAGAGATAAAAGAACAGGAAAAACATATAAATCACTATCTTTTTGAACGAGGGCTTTACCTCTCTTAACCGAGTTTTACCCTAAATTTTACGAAGGTAAAGTAAAAAGAGTCCCTTTAGACTTATCACTGCTTACCCCTCTTGCATTTGCTCACTGAGTGATGCAAGACGGATCGCGAGGTACATCCAAAGGGTTATATCTTTGTACAGACAGTTTTACACATGCAGATGTCCAACGGCTTACTCTATATTTAATTGAAAAATATAACCTTAAATGCTCAATACATAAAGCTGCAGGAAACCATCGTATTTATATTTTAGCCAAATCTGTAGAAACTGTTAGAAATATTATTTTACCTTATATGCATCAATCTATGACATATAAGTTGGGAGTCTAGCTAAAACCAATAAACGTCGTCCATATTAGTAATAATATGGAGAATTATTTCCCTATTTGCGAGAACCTATTTAAAAATTAGTGTACGATGTTCTCTTAATGTTTAATAGATATAACACCTAAATGTCTAGTCTTGCAAAACAAAGGCGACTGAGAAATGGGGGCACAAAATAAAACGGCAGTTTCAGTGTTTATTTTATTTAAAAATTAGAGCACGTAAAAATCACTAATCTTATAGAACTTGCAGGAAACCAAAGGTATATAGATTATATTTTTTTTATATTATTTATATTTAGTAGGTTCCTCAGAGACTACACGGGAAAACCCCTAAGGATTTTAGAGGGGTAAGACATAGTCCATATCAAGACTTAATTTTTAATTTAAATAAATGTATTTATTAAGACTTTTATTGCGATTAATACGATTAATTCTTTTTAGGTTGATACTAAAAGTGTGTCGTTAAACATGGTAACATTTTTAATTATAATTTGGCTATTTGCTGGGAACTTTAAAAAAAAGCAAAGTCCACCTACGGTAGATAATAAAAGCGTAGTAGGAACAATCTTTAGCTTTAATTTAATCTATAGTTTATTAAAACTGTATAGATTAAATGGTAAACAATCAGCAGATAACTCCTTAGTGTTATTTGAAAGTAATAATGCCGAAGTTGTATTTGATTTTTCTAAAAACCTTATTTCAGATGACTTATTTATATCAGATCATTTGAAAAAACATAGAAAACCTGAAAGTTTAGAAGAATTAGGTTATTATTTGGCTGGTTTAATTGAAGCAGATGGGCATATACGAGCGGGTGAAATAAATATTGCATTTCATATGCGTGATGCTTCATTGGCTTATTATATAAAAAAAAGAATTGGTTATGGCTCAGTGTGATATGACAAGAAAAGTAATTGTTATTACTATGGTGTGTTTCACAAAATTGGAAGAGAAAAACTTTTAAACCTTATAAACGGTAAATTAAGAGGACCTTTTAAAATTGAACAATTAAAAAAACACAATTATGACAAAGAATTTAACGTAGTTATCTTGCCACCTGCTCTATATAATTTATTAGATAATCATTGATTAGCTGGATTTGCAGATGCTGATGCTAGTTTTATAATTTATTTTACGTACAGTATAAGTCATAAAAATAAACTAAAATTGAAGTTAGTTTTCTCTATTTTTGTAGAGAAAAATTTGGATTATTTGTTGTTACAAATTAAAGAAACCTTTGGTGGTTATTTAATTAAACGAAAAAATACAGATAACTTTTATTATAGTTCAGGTAGTTTTTTAAATGCTAAAAAGGTTATAGATTATTTTGACCTTTTTCATTTAAACTCTACTAAATATATTAATTACATAAAGTGACGAAAAACTTATCGTATTATTCAGCGTAAAGAACATCTTACTATACATGGTATTAACAAAATACGAGCAATTAAACACACCGGTTTAGATAATACCCAAAATATAATTTAGAGATAGTAGAATTGAAATAGCTTAATTCGAAATCTAAAGGAGAATCTCAGAGACTAATATGCCAAACTCCAAAGTTAGCTTTGGATGAAGATAGAGTCCAAGCAATTATACTTTTGTTTTTTCATTTTATTAATAAAAACGTTAAAAATGAAAAATCTAATAATTAAGTTGTTGACACGTGCTTACTTCACTGCAGCTACATTAATCATTGCAGTTCCTACAGGAATTAAGGTATTCAGCTGGTTGTCGAAATCCTTTAGCAAGGTTTATATGACCAAATACAATAGAAGTTTTTTATTTAATCTTTGTTTTTCTAAAGCACTAGTACCTTATGGTACTAACCTATCTTCTACTGTAGGTTCACCGAGGTTTACAGCTTCAGAAAGAAAATCTATTAAAATACCTAATAATATTTTGCCTGTTTTTATAGGAATTATCCTTTCAGATGCTAATATTAGTAAATCAAATAAAGCTGATGCTAGATTACAATTTAAACAAACAATTAAAAATATTAGATATTTTTATTCTGTTTTTTATAAATTAAGTCATTATTGTTCTAAAGGTCCTTATATTACTAGAACAATTGTACATAAAAATTTGCAGATAGGGTTAGGTGTAACTACACGAAGTTTACCCTGCATAACTGAATTATATGATTTATTTTATATAGACAATATAAAAAGAATACCGCATAACTTGTTTGATCTGCTATCTTGAGAAGCTTTAGCACACTGAATTTCAGGAGATGGTACCTATAATTCAGGTGTAAGAATTCAAACAGAATGTTTTACGGTAAAAGAAGTAGTTTTTATTGTTAATGTATTAATTATAAAATTTAACCTTGAATGTTCTTTACATAAACAAAGAGATTATTATATTGTCTATATAAAAAGTAAATCCCTAAAAAAAAATATACCTAATTTATTGCCCTATATGGATAATTCTATGAAATATAAACTATTAGGTAAAAAGTTTAAATATTGCAGTTTGTCCTATGACAAATCTAAGGCCTTTGAATTAATCACTGTAAAGTCGCTTTAGCTCTCGAAAGGTGTATCTGGACTAAATTAAAAAATTTTCTATTGTTAATATGGCAAACTCGAGAGACATCCTTAAATAAGAATATAAATTATATAGGATTATCGTCGAACTAAGTGGTTATACGAAAGTATAATTCAATAAACTAAAACTTTATTGAGTAAAATTATTTATTTTATCTAAAAGCGTAGAGGCCAGACGCCATACTATTTCTAAGTAATATAACTAGTAGAACATATTATATGAAATATCAAGGAATGGTCCGGGTTACTAGTAATAGACGGTGCCTTAAACAAGCACATAAGTATAAATATATAGCGTGTGATATATCACTATTTATATGAAACATAAAGCCAGCTAGATCTGAAATGATCAAAGGCCCTACCCCGAGCTACATGCCACGGTGGTTCATTACACTTAACTCCTTCAATGTTATACGCGTTAGGTTTTGTGTTTATGTTCACTATTGGAGGGTTGGTCAAAATTCTCACTTAGCCCTCCCTAAAGACCGCTATATGCTGGTAAATTCAAATGTTTTAAGTATTTGTCGAATTTAAACATTAGGCATTTGTAAATCTTAATTATGAACAATCAGCAGGAAACCCCAACAAATCCCTATCCGTTTTCTCCTTTTTTTCTGCTCCGTTTCCCTTTCACAGCTTGAACCTACTTTGTATAGGGTCTGACCAGCCCTTTTTTTATCAGATATACAAATATTTATTATATTTGTTTAATATATTATACGGAGTAAAAAAATCTATACGCTAAATTCCTTTTAGAGCGTTAGATTTTTTAAGGGTTTATTCATTTTTTGTTTTTTAATGAAGAAACAGGAGAATTTATGAAAAAAAAACTAAATGGATACCTATTGATGTTGGGGATCCTCAGAGACTAAATGCGGTCATCATTATTAAAATATTGATATGATATAGTCCAAGATTATAATGTATTCTTGTAAATATTGACTATTCTTATACAGATTCTTTGGCTGATTTTTTATTATCGAGATGCTTTTTAAGCAAAGGGTTAGAAGATCTAAAGCCTGTTAAATATTATAAAAACTTTAAACAAGATAGAGTAGCTTTAATTAAAGAAAACAAGTATAAGTCAGGTGTATACTGCTTAATTAATTTAGTTAATGGCCATACTTATGTAGGTAGTTCAGTCAATTTAGCAGGTAGAATGCGTAACTATTTAAATAATTCTTTTTTAAGTCTGGTTCAAAATAAGAATATGCCTATAACTAAAGCATTGTTAAACTATGGTCAAGATAACTTTGCTGTTTTAATTGTAGAATATTTAAGTCCTGATATAATTAATATTAGGGAAACATATTGAATCATTAATGTCTTACCTTATTATAATGTATTAAAACAAGGTTATTCATCTGTGGGTTACAAACACACAGAAGCTACAAAAAAGCAGTTATCTGACTTAGCTAAGAACAGGTCGCATACTGATGAAACTAAAGCTTTAATTGCTAAAGCTTTAACAGGTGAAAATAACCCTTTTTATAAAAAAACTCACTCTGAAGAATCTAAGCTAAAAATGATTAAAGCTAATTCAGCTTTCCCTTTATATGTTTATGATTCTTTTAAAAGGTTAATTATGATATATCCTTCAGTTAAGACTCTAGCTAAGGTTATACAGACTAATTCCTCTACAATAATAAATTATATACACAACAAGTCTTTATTCAGAGGAGGCTGATATTTTTATCCTGTACCTTTTAATTTAACAGAGATACCTTTGATATCTGATTATAATTCAGCAAAAGGTGTTACTGTTGTAAAAGATATATTAAACAGTTCTCATATAAAAAAAGCTGTTTTTGTATATAATAAGGAAAAACAATTTATAAAAAGATATCAAGGGGTAATGATTGCATCTAAAGAATTAAGGATAAGTCATAATATTATAAAGAAACACGCAAAATTAAAGCAACAATATAAAGATTATATCTTTAGTTATGAAATTATAATTAAGTAAGTGGAGTAGTTTTAGCTAACGCATCACTTGATATTGCATTCCACGATAAACGAATTAACAATGATGAAAAAAATTACGATATTATAAATAATAATAACTATATAGAACAATTTTTTGTGGGTTTATTAGAAGGAAATGGCACTATAACTGTTGATAAAAATATTAATACACTTCGTATACGTATTGTAATATCTTTAAAAAATGAGGCTAATAATGTACTAATGTTAAATAAAATTGCTGATGTTATAGGAGGAAGAGTTTATATTGAAAGAAAAGATCAGTATGTTACTTGAATTGCTAGTAATAAAAGCACTTTAAATAAAGTTTTTATAATATTGGCTAGATATCCTTTATTGACTATTAGAAAACAATGTCAACTAGATTTTGCTAAAAATTGCCTAATAGACAATAATGTTGAAAATTTTATAGAAAATAGAAACAATAAATATATACACAAAGCAAATTTATTAGTTAAAGCTTCTACCATCCCTCCTTTTTATTTTCCTGTTTGACTTTCAGGTTTTATTGAAGCAGAAGGTAATTTTAATTTGGTTTTTGATGAAATAGGTCATCTTAGAAAGTCTTCATTTAGTATTGGTCAGAATGATGAGTTACACATATTAAATATGATTAAATCATATTTTAAAAGTGAAAATGCAATACTTAAAGACAAAAAAACTATAAAAAGTAATCAATTTGATTATTATAGATTACATTTATATAATGCTTTATCACGAAAACTTCTTTTCGAGCACTTTGATAAATACCCTTTACTTGGGCAAAAAATAGTTTCATATAGTAAATTTTATAATTATCATAATAAAATTGTTAATTAAAGTGTTGTGTTGTCACATTGCTAGATTAATTGCTAATTTTACTTTAAAAATATTTATTTTTTGCTTTAAATTGCTCAAATTATAAGGCAACAAAAAAATATTTTTTAGTAATTAATACGTAAGTCATATTTTGATTTATGAACGGTGGAATTTATAATAAGGAGGTTAATGCAACTCTAAGACTACATTATTGTAAGCTATGCCGTGGGTTTTTTTATATAGTAAAAGTATGATAAAGATCTGTAGAGACTATACGCAATGCATTTAATTTTAAAAGTAATTGTTAAAATTAATGAAGAGATAGTCCCCTCCTGTTATAAAGTTTTATTAACATATAAGTACGGGGTTAACCGTTTATACGGCACATATTACGTAGTAGCACATGAGACTAAATTGTGATTTGCATCACGTTTGGTAAAGTGTCTAAGAACCAAACTCCGGGGAAGCCCTAAAGCTCTAGTAACCAAAGTTATCTTGTAAACAATATAATTGGCCCAATTAATGATTTGGGGTATGGTAATATCACTAGTTAGGCTCTTAAGAGCCTAACCTGGCTAAAAAAAATAAAATAAAAAAATCCATCTGTTATTTTTTAAGCTGGGAGATGATATAAATTGAAATGGGTTATCGCGGATCTAAATCAGACTATTATGCGTAATTTTCTGTAAAAGAGCAACGAGTAGACGGTTCTTCAGCATAATGTTTACTTGTGCTGTATGGTGTACTCTAGTCACCGGGAAACCGGCTCTTGGGAGAAACACGGTTAATGAGCTTATCGTTAATTAAGTAACCTAAGATTAAAGATACCACAATAGTTTTTACAGTAAAATTATTAATCTGCTTATACTTTAATAAGTAATTACAAGTAAAATTGTGGAACGTTCCATTATGTTTTAAGTATGGGTGCAGTTTTTGCATTATTTAGTGCATGATACTTCTGAATACCTAAAATACTCGGATTAGAGTATAACATCTTTAAAGGAAAAGCACACTTTTGAGCTATGTTCATTGGGGTTAATGTAACTTTCTTCCCTCAACATTTCTTAGGTCTGCAGGGGATGCCGAGACGAATTAGTGATTACCCTGACGGTTTTGCAGGATGAAATTTAGTAAGTAGTTTTGGATCAATTATAAGTGTGGCTGCTACATGACTATTTTTATACATATTATATGTACAATTAGTAGAAGGTAAAGCAGCATGAAGATATAGTTGATTAACTTTAGAATTCTATACTGATATACTACAAGGTTTATTAAATAGAGCTTATAATTCTATAGAATGAGCTATAACTAGTCCACCTAAACCACACTCATTTGTAAGTTTACCTTTACAAAGCGGTGCCTTTTTTTAAGAGTACTGGGTTATACTTTGTTTATACAAGCATAATTATACCTAAAATTCCTTTTATATAGCCATAATCCACAGCTTATATATAAAATACCGGAATTTAATAAATATACAATAGCTAACTGTATTTTAGAAAAATATAATGGTTCTAATTACGAAGCCATATCTGATGGTTTAACAGAGCTAGTTATGTAATTAACCGAGCTAGTTTTGTAATTAACCATTATTATAACATGGAATTTTTCAGAGATTTATTACATAATCCCATTTTTATCAAACCACTTTTAGGTTTAACTGGTTATCTAATGATAAATAAATTACCATTATTCTTGCCTAAATTTTACAGTATATTAGACGAGATTAGTAATTTTTCCTCTAATATATTTTCGAGTTTATTACACCGGATTAGTAATTTTTCCTCTAATATATTTTCGAGTTTATTACACGGGATTAGTATTTTATTTAGTTCAAGTACTCAGAGCTCTATTACATTGAATACGAATAATTCGTTAGCTTCATCAGAAAACCAAAATGGTTATGGTTCGGCTACATTCTCAAACGCGGGTGAGAATAACGGAAATAAGTCCAATGTAGCGTTTGATGGAAATGGAAATGGTAATCGAAATGGAAATGGAAATGGTAATCGAAATCCAAATGGAAATGGAAATCTTCCGATCGATGGTTCGGGTAACGGTTTCGATGATCTAGTTAGACAAATAGAAATAATTATTCCTGCGTTATTAAGGTGTCTTATCTTTTACTGTGTTCATTGTAGAGATCATCACTAAGGGGTCTTCTCTGTTGAGATGGTTGCACAGTTAAGAGCATTGGAATCTGAATACGTTCAACTTATTAATCCGGATATTGGTGATATATTGGCCAATGTGGGTGAGATCGTAGGTGAGCTATTAACCGTTTTACAAATTATTAATTATAGATTAGGTAATGTAAATCTTCCGGTATTTTGGCGAATTCCCCTTGAAGCTGCTTATATTCCTTTAGAGTTCTTCAATCTACAATAAATCTGTATAATCCTAACACCTCTATTGATGATATGGTGCAAATGTACAATGCACTGCTTGATGTTTATTCTATTTTTATTTCGCTATACATTGGAATAAATGATCTAGTAAATATACATTAAATACATTTATAATTGCTAATGATATATTTTAGCTTTTAAAACTATGGCATTAGCAAAAATGTACTTAGGCTAATATTTTTTTTTATCCCTCTATTGGTTTAAACAAACCCTCACCGCTTTTTATAAAAAAAAAGCGGTGAGATTTTATTTAAACTGCTTAAAATAAACACCCAGAGAGCTTTAATTTATACTATGGCTTATAGCTAGCTTTTTTCTCGGATTTTTCCGGGCTTCTATCGCATTGGTAAAAAGTTTAAAGCAATAAGGAAGACATCTTCTCAAATTTCTATGCGTTTTATTACCGCTAGTATCTAGTATCTATCCTGCTATTTTTATAATTAGAGTTAAACTTATATAAAACTTTCAATACGGACTATCCTTTAATAACAGATGTTTAATCATCTGTTATTTACGTATAAAAAACTCAAAATGGTTATAGATAAAAAAGTATAAACATAATATTAAGTATATTTGGGAAAGGGGTAAAAAAATCTTTCAGATTTTTTTTTGGCTAAGTATATTAATATAAGATCTTTATTTTTTTGTTATTAATTTGGCTATGTTAAAAACTGAAGATGATTTATCATCTTCTATTATTAATGTAAAAATGTATCTATAATATGTTATATTTTAACTAATAAGTATATCTGCTAGGAAAGGGTAAGTAAATTAATAGAAGATCTAGATTGTTCTGAGAATAATTTGGCTAGAGTATATTAATAACTGAAGATGATAAATCATTTTCTGTGATTAAATGTATAAATGTAATTATAATAGGTGAATTTTTCTCTATTTTTTTCTTGTTTATTCCTTATATGGTTTTGTATTTTCTTTGCTATATAATAACAGGATATTTAGGACTAACGCGCTAAAATTAGAACCCATAGAATTAATTGTAAATGATATAATTTATAATTGATCCTAGAGGAAAATCGTACCTGTTTGATTATCCAGATCTCAACTTTGTTTTAACTAAAATTTAATTACGAAGACTAAAATCGCTAATCCTCGTATTATACTTATATAGTACTGTATGTTAACTATGAAATAATTGGAGAATAAAGATTATTAATGGTATATTTCCAAACTACCAAGGTATGATTGAAAAGCGCCGCTGGTACTGGGAATAAATATTATTAAGGCAGTTGTTCACATCACACTGCGAATGGATGGGGCAGTATGGTAAGTTAATAGTTCTATATAATTTATCGTGTTTTTTTAGTATTATATTTTTATTATAAGATGTATTTTACTTTGGTTATGTTTATATATAGGTTATCTTTATTAGGTTATCTACGATTAGGAGAGTTGTTTTATTGGTGTTTTTATTTTTATTTCTTTTAGTTTGAGATAGGGTTGTTTTATTGGAAAGATTCTTCTATTTTAGTTTGAGATAACGAGTTGTTTTCAAATATAACGGGGTCTAACCGCGAGATTCAAGAAATGAACTTTATTAATAACATAATAATAAATTTTAATTATATATATATAGCGCTAAAAATAAATAATAACAGTTATTACTATAACATTTAATACAAAGTTAAGCTCATGTTTTTGTAAGTTTACAATGCGGGAATTGTCCAGCTGGCCTCCTGAAGAGCCCTAGCTGTTTAATACAAACGAGTATAAATATGAGTACAAATATGTATTATTTTGTAAGTTTACCATTATTTTTTTTATAAAAAAAGATACAAAGCGGTGTAACTAGCTATTATTTTTTACATTAAATTAACTATATCTCTGTTTTTTTTTACAGTTTAAGGCTACCATCAAAGGCAATCTAATATCAATAAAGATTAAATGTAATATTCTTTGAGGAGTTTCCATATATATAACATATAAAAAAGTATGCATATATCTTTAATTACTAGTATGTACTGGCACTAGTAAATTAAAGGTTATATTATGTATTTAGTCTACACAATGTGTTATTAAAGTATATTAAATATAAAAAACACAAGTGTTTACAAAGCGGTAAACACTTGTGTTTACCATTCTTTTTTTATAAAAAAAAATATACAAAGCGGAACTTATTACGGTTACATAATAAAAAAAAAAATTTTTTTTACTTTAACAATAGATCAGGTTTACAAGTTTTTAAAACTTTGCTATATTTTAAAGTTTTTTTTATTCCTGTTGTAGAGCCTTCATCATAAAAAAAAATGAAGATATAAAAATTAAGTAATAGATAATAAATTAAATATTAGGTGTTTTTTAAAGAAATATTTGTACAATTATTTGAATTAGACAAATATCATCTCGTTATAACAAGAATAATAAGCCTATCTTTAGCTTCATTATGTTTAATAATTTTTATGGATTATTTTTTATAAAAAATAAACCACACAGATATGTGCGGTGTTACAAAAGATCGTTTTATTTTAATATTTATTTAAAGAGATAATAGATCAAGAGGTAAATTTTTAATAAATTACATAAAAAAAATGATTTTGTTAGCTTTAATTCTAATACCTGTATTTGGTATATTTATAATTTTTTCAGATATGTTTAACCCTTCAAAAGTACTTTATGAATTAAAAATAAAACGTATTAAAGCAACTGCTTTAACTGTATCTATAATTAATTTGTTAGTTTCTTTAATTATATTTATATTATTTGATTTTTCTAGTAATCAATTTCAGTTTGTGCAAGAGTATCATGAAATAAGTTACTTTCATATTTATTTAGGTGTAGATGGCTTATCAATATATTTTGTTCTTTTAACCACTATAATAACTCCTATTGCTTTATTAAGTAATTGAACTTCTATATCTGAAAATATAAAGAGTTATGTAATAATAATTTTACTACTAGAAAGCTTATTATTAGCTGTATTTTTAGTATTAGATATATTATTATTCTATATATTTTTTGAAAGTATTCTACCACCGTTATTTTTGTTAATAGGTATATTTGGATCAAGTAATAAAGTAAGAGCTAGTTTTTACTTATTTTTATATACATTTAACCTAAAGTGTAAAAAAGCCAAACACCGGGGAAGCCCTAAAGCTTCAATAACCAAAGTACTAAGAGAAATTTTTTTACTGACTTTATTAATGATTAAAGGTATGGTAACATCATTGAAGATGAATAAAGATTTATTTATGAAATGGGTGATCGCGGTTCTAAGTCAAACAGATCTGTTTGTAAAAGAGCAACGAGTAGATGGTTTTTCGAAGTCTAGAAATTTAGATTTTGTAAGGTGTACTCTAGTCGCTGGGAAACCAGTTTTTGAAAGAACGATTTATTCTTATTCTGATAATAAAAAATCTTATGGATTAATAAGATCTTTGCATGCAGAGAGGTTTTTTATTGATCCCATGTTTATTACAGGATTAGTAGATGCAGAAGGATGCTTTACTTTAGGATTTTATAATAATAACAATTACAAAATGGGATATCAAATTCAAGCTATTTTTAAAATCACATTACATAAAAAAGATTACGACTTATTGTGCAAAGTTAGAGATTTTTTTTTAGTAGGTAAACTGACAAAACACGGAGAAACTACTTTACAATATACAGTTAAATCATTAAGGGATTTAGATATAATAATATCACATTTCGAGAAATATCCTTTATTAAGTGAGAAAAAAACTGATTATTTATTATTTAAAACTGCGATAAGCTCTCTTCGTAATAAAAAACATCTAAGTAGACAAGGGTTTAATGAAATTCTTTGTACGAAAGCATCTATTAATTTAGGGCTATCTGATGAGTTGAAAATAGCTTTCCCTGATATTAAACCAATAAGTAAACCATCTACTGTAGTAGAAGACAAAAATATTACAAATCTTAATTGATTAGCTGGTTTAGCTAGTGGAGATGGATGTTTTTATATTTCTATTCGTAATACTCCTAATACTAAATTAGGTAAGTCTATAGTACTTAAATTTAGTATTGTACAACACAGTAGAGATATCGAATTGATAAAGCTTATTATATCAACTCTTAAGTGTGGAAGAGTGGAACTATATTTAAAACAATCAGCTGTATATTTTGTTGTAACGGACTTTAAAGATATCTTTGAAAAAATAATACCATTATTTGATAAATATGCCATTAGAGGCGTTAAATCGCTAGATTATATAGATTTTAAAAAAGTAGCATTACTTATTAATGATAAAAAACATTTATCAGAAAAAGGTCTTTCTGATATACAATCTCTAAAATTAAATATGAATAAGGGTCGATAATTAAACTTTATCAGAATTGTCGGTTAGCCGATATAAATCTAAGTAACTCAAAATTAAAGAAAATAAATTTATACGTATTAGGTTCTTTATTTTTACTATTATCTATACTTACTATGTCATCTATAATGGGTAGTACAGATTTAGATGCATTATCGAAAACTAACTTTAATTATTTTACTCAATTATTTTTATTCTATGGTATATTTATAGCTTTTGCTGTTAAAACACCAACTATATTTTTGAACCTTTGACTATTAAAGGCTCATGTTGAATCACCTTTAGGTGGAAGTATTCTTTTAGCTGGTAAAATTATGCCAGCTTAATATTTAGCCGTTTGCTGGAAACACCTTATATTTATTTTTTATTATAGGTCAATCAGCAGGAAACTATACACTTATTCTTTGTTTTAATGAACTCCCCCGTTAAATCAAATAATTTTAGTAAATTTAAACTTGTACTTTGAGAGTGTATATGATTATTTTTAATGATAATTGGTTAAGGATTTAACGGGGATATCCTATCTACGGCTATAACATTTAACTAGAGATAACCGGTTAAACCTATCAACTTAAAATTAAGTAGTATCTTCAGAGGCCGTACGCTAAAAGTAATTAACTAATGCCTAACAATACTGGCTTAATTAAAATAATTATAAAGTTAACTTAATAAGTAATATATGTAAAAGTAATAGGGTCCCTGTTTTACAATACTTAAGTCTAGAAATAATCATAGATAGTATGTGAGATAAAAACATAATGATATTTAACGGGCAATGCCCGCTATATAACATAGGAAAGTCAAGCGCATCATAGGGAGATATTTATCTAGTCTAGCGGTATTATATCGCTAATAGATAAATTAGGTAAAAACCAAGGTCTTTAACAGAAAATAAAAGTAATAATTTCATCATTATTTTTATGGATTATTTTTTATAAAAAATAATCCATAAAAATTATATAAAAAATTTTAGAATAAAATTATATGATGTTTAATTAATTTACTGCGAACTAACAAGCCTCTTCCAAGCATTTATTTAGATACATGTGTAGATACAGGAACTCGCTTAATTGTCTCCATATTATTATAAAACAAACCTTAAAACCCTATACGCTCATTGTACGCGAATTATCCTTGTGAATAATTTATACCTTGTAATAGTGGTATACAATTTTTAACATCTTATTTCGTTAAACTTATAGCTATACGCTAGAAAATATATAAAAACATATATCTTTGCAAAGTTAAAAAAAAGTACTATTTATACAATTCAAAGAATTGTATAAATATAAATTTAATTGTTTGAATATATAAAAGTCTTTTTTACTTTTAGCGAAGTTTGCCGGTTTAATTATATTGTTAAACCAAACAATTATTTATACATAGCTTTTCTAAGAGCTAGTGTATAAAAAAAAATTAAAATTTTTCTTTAACAATAGATCAGGTTTACAAGTTTTTAAAACTTTGCTATAATTTAAAGTTTTTTTATTCCTATTGTAGAGCCTTCATCAATTTTTCTTCGCTACATTTTTTTTTGTATAAAAAATGTAGAGCGATAAAAAATGATATAAAAATTAAGTAATAGATAATAAATTAAATATTAGGTGTTTTTTAAAGATATATTTGTACGATTATTTGAATTAGACAAATATCATAACGTTATAACAAGAATAATAAGCCTATCTTTAGCTTCATTATGTTTAATAAATTTTATGTATTCTTTTTATCGGAAGCTTTAAGCGAAGAAAAAAGAAACCATAAAAATAAAACACCTTAAATTTTTTTTATCTTTAACCTAAATATTTCTCTTATTTAGTAAATATATTAAATAATCACCAGCTTTTTAACCACATTTTATACAATTATTTATATTGTATAAAATGAACTCTTATATATTTATTTACATGAGAAATTTAGAATAATAAATAAAATAAATGCTATATTTAGACATAATTAATTCTCTTCTGGATGTAATACTAATTACTATACCAGTTTTATTCATTGTAGCGCTTGTAACAGTAGCTGAAAGAAGAACTTTGGCAAGTATGCAAAGAAGAATGGGGCCTAATCTCGTGGGATATTGGGGGTTATTACAGGCATTTGCGGATGCTGTTAAACTTTTATTAAAGGAATATGTATCACCAACACAAGCTAATTTAATATTATTTTTTCTAGGCCCTATAATAACATTGGTGTTTTCACTTTTAGGTTACGCAGCTATACCATACGCACCAGGTTTAGCTATATCAGATTTCGATCTAGGTATATTATATATGTTGGCAGTATCTTCACTCTCTACATATGGAATATTGCTGGCTGGATTATGTATATTAATCAGGCTCCTGTGGGGGAAAAAAGGGGACCCCTTGTGCAGGAGTTCGTACTTCGTACAGAGGAACCTTTTTATAAATTTAAATATAACATTTCAATCATTATTTACTTGTATATGGCTTTTATTAATTTTATCCCAGCAGGTTAACCTGCATTAAAAAAAATATGAAATATTTTTTTAGGGCTTCACTAGTGGAGAAAGTAATCCTGAATACTTCGTTAGTTGTAGTGCATTGTTGTCTTATAAAGCATGTACAGATATTAAACAAAAAACACAAACACGTTCAGTTCAGATGACTAGATCTTTAATAAAATATAATAACAGTTCAGATCTATCTCAATCTAATAACACCCTATCAGGGCGTAGTAATGTCTTACCAAATCAGAATGATTTAAATTCTTTACATTCTTCATTTATAAAAGAGCTATACAGAGATAGAAATGCTCCTGTAAAACCTTTCAAGCGAGACTTGATATTAGCTAGTTGCACTAATTGCCTAGATAAGAATAAAAGATCCGATTTTTTTAAAAAGTGAGGGAACCCTCTAAATCTGGTATATATATTATAGAATATAAATATGATCCTCTGATTTATTATATTGGAAGGACTTAAAAGAAGATTTTACAATCAATTTAAAGCAGATTCAAGTACTAAATTACATGTATTTTTAAAACTAGTTGGTTGAGAACATTTTAATATTTATATATTAGAGATACGCTCATCTGAAACACAAGGAGCTAGAGAAAATTATTATTTGCAAAAATATTTACCTTTATTAAACTCTACTTTTTCTTCGTCTTTAACTGAATCTGCGATTAATGTAACTCTAAAAAGTAAATTAAATGCTCTTAGAACAACTAAATCTATTTCCTCTAGTGTGTCTAAATCTGTACCTATTTATGTATATGATATATATGATAAAGGTATAAATAAAACTTATGTTAAATTTAATAGTATGAGAGATGCTAGCCGCATCCTTGATATTAATAAGGGTAGTATGTATCAGTATAGAAACACTAATGTTCCTTTTAGGGATAAATTATTTTATACTCAGCCTATTATAAATTTTGATCTGGCATTTGAATCCTCTAAACAAAATACACCAAGCGGTTTAATAAATAGAGTTATATCTATAAAGCTTTGAGTTTATGATGCAAAAACCTTAGAGCTAATAAAAGGTAACCCCTTTTTATTCAAAATCTCAAGCATCTAAATCTATAGGTATTAATCGTAAAGTTATTGACTATTTCATAGATACATTTAAGGCAAAAAAAAATCTGAAAGATTTTTAATGGTGTTAAAGGTACATATTTATTTACTAGACCTCTTGAAAATAAAGAAATTAATAATCTTATTCAAGCTTCAAAAACTTTACAACTAGGGAAGAAAGTAGAAGTTTGAACTTATTATGCTAAAAGTCTTGAATTAATAAATAATTCCCCTTTTTCTAGCTTACTTGATGCTGCTAGTTATTTTAAGATTAATTCTCGAACTATAGCTAGCCACTTAGATACAAAACTAGCTACAATCCAAAGTAAAGTACATGTGTATTTCTTATTTTTTTTTTTCAAAAAAAAAACAAAAAGGAAATAGATTCAGATTTAAGAAAAGAACTTTTAGAAAATCCAACTAGAGCTAGTTACGTGCGTAGCGAAATATGGGTATATAAACTAGAGGATAAAGGAGGGTTAACTTTAATACCCAATCAGCCCTTTAAAACTAAACGTGAGGCATTAAAAAATCTATCGCAGCGCGAGAAAGATTTTTTTTTTAAAGAGCCGAGTTATAAAATTACATAGTGTGTTAAATAAACAACTAGATACTTCCGAGGTATTCAAAGGTTTGCTTTTTTTTACTTATCCCCATCATTTACAAGATAAATGTAAATAGAAATAATAACCCAAAAAATTTATTTTAATGCTTGCATTAAAAATCTGAAAGATTTTTTAGCGTGGGTTAAAATAAGGTTTTTATCCCGTAACCTGCAGGATATAAAAGGAAGGGTTATATATAAATAAATTTATAAAAACAGGACGAATACTTAGTCTGAACCATTAAAAAATATGAAATATTTTTTAATGGGTCCCCAACCTGATTAAATATTTCAGCTAGTCCACCAATATTGTGAAGTATTGGTAAAAACCGGGTGAATTTCAAGAAAGATTTAAGTTAAATTTACTTGAAGCGAATCATATTATTTTATAATGCCTTTATATGAAGTATAATTGTACCATATATTTAAATTGAGGTTATATTTTTTACATATGAACGTTCAACGACTAGTAGATGAGTTTTTTATAAAGAAAAGATCTCTGCAATAAGTGTCCGGGGTCTTGTTATTTTTACTTTATCATATTTAATTTTTAATACTACTATTTGTTGATTAATGGCCTGACCAAGTTTAATATTATGGTATTTTGAGCTAAACGTACACACCCCCTGACTGTATTTGTTTATGTTTTATTCTAGGTAGCAAAGTAGAAGTTTGAGCATTTTATGCTCAAACGGTTTAATTAATGGTTTACCTTTTTCTAGTTTAGTGTGTGCGGCTAATTATTTTAATGCTAATTATCCTACTATTGCTAGACATTTATATACAAGATTATCTACTTCACAGAATAAAACTTTTATCTATTTATTCCAGTTTTTTCTTCTACATTTTTCTAAAAAATGAACAAGCGCTTCGCGCAGCGATAAAAAAAAATAAAAAGATAAATTCAGATATTGAGACTGAACTTTAGCGTTAATTTTTTTTTAGAGATAAACCACCTAAAAAAATAACTAAAAATCAAGCTAAAGCTCAATACACTCGTGCTGATATTCGGGTATACATAGTAAGTGCAAACGGCGAGTTGACTTTATTACTAAATCAACCTTTTAAAACTAAACGGAAAGCTCTTCGTGTTATTGAAATCCATTTGTATAAACATATCGATTCTTTCTTAGAATCTAGCGGATTATTTTTATACAGTTCCCCTCAACACTAGGATGTTTTAAGTGAGTAGGTATAAAAAAAACAGTGACCCCGCTTAAAATAATTTTATTTAGTGGGGATATTATAATTTTTTTTTTTACTGATTCGGAGGCATAATTTTTACATATAAAAATTAATGGTATATTAAAAAAGCTTTAGTGATAAGTACCAAAAATTTATTTAGGTTTTAAGGGCTATAAAAAAAAATAGCCGATAAACTTTGTCACAGTTCCATTTTTTTTATGAATATAGTATATGAAGGCTTTTACATCATACTTCACTATATTGAAAGTTATTTAAACAAGACTATGACATAGTCTGAGCCATCTCGTAAGAGATGGATATAAAACATATAACGAACCAGAGGTTCGCTAGGTTTTATTATAACAACACTGGATCTGCTAATTCTAAATATGCTTTTTTAGGATCCCTAAGAAGTACAGCTCAATTAATTAGTTATGAGTTAATTTTAAGTTCTGCTTTATTACTGGTTGTTTTACTAACTAGTAGTTTAAATCTAACTATAAATATAGAAGCTCAAAAAGCTATCTGGTTTATAGTACCCTTATTCCCTATATTTTGTATTTTTTTCATTGGGGCGGTTGCAGAAACTAATAGAGCTCCTTTTGATTTGGCAGAGGCTGAATCAGAATTAGTCAGTGGTTTTATGACAGAGCATTCTGCAGTTGTATTTGTATTCTTTTTTTTAGCAGAGTATGCTAGTATAGTTCTTATATGTATATTAACTAGTCTTTTATATCTTGGAGGTTATATCTTGGACTTTTCCGTTTTATATTCTTTATTTCAATACATTGAACCTGTTTTAACACATTACATTTATCCTGTTTTAACACAATCAATCCAATATATTGACTATGGATTTAGAATTATATTAACTATTATATTTAACATAGGTAGCTACGATTTAGGTTTGAACGATTGAATTTATTTAATTAAACATATTGATTTTGAATATGATATTAACAATATTAATGAGTTTGATCTTGATATTTATAATGATATTGAAAGTTTTTTAAGTGATTTTTGATTAGAGGGTAATGCGCCTAGTCTAATTATAGGTTTAAAAACTTTCATCTTGATTTTTGTTTTCATATGAGTTAGAGCTTCATTCCCTAGAGTACGTTTCGACCAATTAATGTCATATTGTTGAACAGTCTTATTACCACTTATATTTGCATTTATTATATTAATTCCTTGTATATTATACATTTTTGAAATAATACCTTGTAACGTTTTGTTTTATTAAGTTATTTTATACAATTAAAACAATAGAATGTTTTAAGTAATTATATATATATACTACTATAGCTTAATTTTAATTAATTACTGATATTTATAATATCCTTAAAAAAAAATGCCACAACTAACACCTTTTTATTTTGTTAAGCGAGTATCATTTGCTTTTCTCTTAATTTTAATATTATTATATATATTTTGAAAATACATACTCCATACATTTTTAGGCTTTATACATCACAATTTAAATTTTTGTTTAGCGGTTCCAGCTAAACCATATGCTTTTGTAAGTTCACCCTTAGTAAGCTCAGTAAATTTAATATATTTCATTAAGAATATATATCAATATACATTAAATAATTGACAAGATATACTTATATCTCTTAGTGTTATCGTATTACTTATACTCCCTATTAAGGTTTTTCTCTGTTTATCCGGGCTAAATTTAGTATTAGTGTTAATCTTATTAAATGGAGTTTCTGCAGCTCTTATAGCTATGGTAAAAGCTCTTTCTTTAGAAAGAAACTTTACATTATCTAATTTTTGTATAAATTTTATTATAGGTTGTATTTGTACTGGGATTTTTATATTAGCAATAGAATTAATCTGTATTTTGGTTGTAGGTATTGTAAAATTAGTTCTTATAGGTGTATGTTTAGTTATTCTAGCTGTAACTGGCTTATTTGGACTGCTTTGATCTATATGAGAAGATGCATTTATAAAAATGCCCTGTACTGGTCCAGCAAAAACTAATAGCGGAGGTAAAATAATTAAAATTTTACAGGCTTGAATCTCGCATTTGGATAGAGATCCTGGAGGTAGCAATCCAAGTGATGTTAGCTCAAGTAATAACAATCCTAGTGGTAATAGTGAAAATAATCCGTTAGTTAGATTACCTGCTATGGGTAATCCTCAAGGGCCAGCTAGATTAACTTCTATTCATACTCTATTTCCTAGTTTATATGCTAATCATAATAATCCTAGCCCTAACTCTCATATACCAGGATTTAATCCTAATATTCCTCCTTTAGATCCAGATTTAGTATCAAAAAAAGGTGTAATCATGCATATTAGCGATGTGCTAACTAGATCTGACGAGGAAAGAAGAGTTAGACCCGTTACATGAAGAGGACATAACTTTACTAGAGCTGAAGAAAATACTTTGAGAACTTTTATAACATCTTTACCTACAAATCACCCTACTAGAATCCGTTTTCAAGCTAAAGGATTAAGTGAGGTAAATAATACTATTGCTCTTAGACAAAGTTTATATGAATGAATAAGTAAAAATTAATCTTTGTTTTTAGCTTTATGTATATATAACATTTGTTTTTCTCTTAATTTTATAAATAAAGTAAAAAGTTATACTCGTTGCTATTGCATTTATAGGACTATATTCTTATAATTACGATGCTTGTATACCATCAATTATTGGTACAAACGTGTGAACTAGCGAATATAAGAGTAATAGATTAAATGAGTATGCTAAACGGGCTAGCAAAAGAGAAAAAGGTAAAAATACTCTCCTAAATTGATATAGTATACACCTAGAGCATGACTCACAAGCTAAACACCGTCTAATTACACTAAAGTCTGCAGAACTTGGACCATTAATAGATAGACAAAACCAATATATCCGTTAATTAAATAAAATGCAAAATAAACAAAAGGATAGCCTCGAAGGTAAAAGATAAAATTTTACTTTTTATATTACGGATAAAGGGAACAGGGCTAGTAAAAAAATTACCCTAATTTCCCAAATTTCCCTAATTTATATTTAAATTCAGGAAAAAGTGAACAGGGAGAATAAAATTGAACTCTTTTTCCATTTATACTAAAAATTAAGACTTGTATTATTTTAATATCAATTTTACCCTAACGCAATGTTCTTATACTGCTTAGATTGTAATAGTGAAAAAATGAATATAAATACTTATAAAATTTTATATGTATAAATTAAAAAAAGCTATAGTCATCAAAAGCGCCTTACCAAATAGATATATTTGGTGTTACAAAAGATCTTTTTATTATAATAAAGAGATAATATATCAAAAGGGATATATTTATAAAAGCTTAGTAAATTATTTTCTTCTTTTTTTTTATAAAAAAAAGATGTAAAACCCATAGCCCAGCTAGTTTATAAAAGATCAGTCTATCTAAATTAGGTTGATTAAATCCTAAGCATAACAGAGAAAAATCCCCCCTAATTTATGGAAAACATGTTTAAAAACAAGTCAGGAGCTAATAACCCTATGTTTGGTAAAAGAAAAACTGATGAAACTTTAAAAATTATATGTTTATATTGGAATTACCAAAGAGTTTATTAACTACTATAAATGTTAGTGTTGCAGAGAAAGATTTTTCTCTTAAAATTAACCGAGAGGTAGTTTTTTATGGTTTAATAATCTGCAAATATAATTATACATATAAAATAAATAATTATATTCGATATATCCCGATTAAAAAAAAACGAAAAAATGTATTTTGGTTTTTTATTTTTTGAACATTGTTACGCACAAGACCTTTTTAAATATATTTTCAAGATAGTGCTAGTCCACAAATGGAAGCATAGGTAGAAATTCAAGATAATATCATATTTTATTCAGTTATAATTTTGTTTGGTATTGCTTTAATACTCTTCCAGTTCTTGTAGTCTTAATAAAGTAGTCAGTATTAAACGGGGGAGTACGCTCAATTAAAAAATCTTTCGCGAATTTTTTTAATTGAGCGGAGACCCGATTGGTGAAATATCCATGTTTTTACTATACAATTCCTTGAATTGTTTTAATAAAGGGCTTATTTCTTCAATACTAGGGATTGCTTAAAATAACACTTCATAAGTAATGGCTTAGCCAACTATATGAAACATTTTACATTATTACAAATATATATATAAATAATATGAATTTATCACTAATACTTTTTTTAATAGGAATATTAGGTTTTGTTTTAAATAGAAAAAACATAATCTTAATGCTTATTTCAATTGAAATAATGCTATTAGCTATTACGTTTTTAATATTGGTAAGTTCACTTAGCTTTGATGATATATTAGGCCAAACTTATGCTATTTATATAATATCAATAGCTGGAGCAGAATCTGCAATAGGTTTGGGTATTCTAGTTGCTTTTTATAGATTAAACTCTTCTCTAATTTTATCCTGTCTATCCCGTGGCCATACAAGTTATTCGAGAAACGTAAACAAGTTTAGTTCTAAAACAATAGCAAGAAGCTATTGTAAGATGGCTAATAACAACTGTACTACTAACCAATGTATAAATTCTTCAATTGATGCTTGATTTCTTACCGGATTTTCATATGCAGAGGGCTCATTCATTGTTACTATTTATCAAAATAAGGATTATAAATTGGGATGGCTAGTTCAAGCTATTTTTTCAATATGTTTACATAATAAAGATTTACCTTTATTAAAAAAAATACAATCTTATTTTGATGTAGGCACTATAATAATTTATAAACATAATAATTCAGCTATGTTCCGTGTGGGAGACCAAAAACAATTAATGGAAGTAATAATCCCACATTTTGCAAAGTATCCTCTGTTAACAAAAAAACGAGCAGACTTTCTTCTATTCAAATCCATTTTAAAAATGATTCTAAATAAAGACCATCTTAAAATCGAAGGATTAAATAAAATTGTTAGTATTAGAGCTTCGATGAATGATGGATTATCCAAGATACAAATGGAGTTTTTTCCAAATATTATTCCTGTAGATCGTCCTGTGGTTGAAACACAGATAATACCTAATTCTGCTTTAATTGCAGGATTCTCTGCTGGTGAATCTTGTTTTGATATTAAAATTTCTAAACAAATAAGTATAAATTTAGGTTATCAAACTCAATTAAGATTTAGGTTCACCCAACATGTAAAGGATAAAGCACTAATATGGTTAATAGCCTCTTACTTAAATTGTGGGACAATATACATTTCTCGAAGTACGGTGGACTTCTATGTTTCAAATTTCAATGATATAATTAATATAATTATTCCGTTTTTTGATAAATATCCTATTCAAGGAACAAAATACTTGGATTATATGGATTTCTGTAAAGTAGCGGAGTTAATGCAAAAAAAAGAGCATTTAACACATGAAGGTTTGGAAAAGATTAGACAAATAAAGTCTACAATGAATACGAGAAGAGATCATAATTGATCGTTATAGTCAGCCTTACAAGGCTTTACTATACTCTAAGGCCCTAGCCAATGGATGGTTGCTTTGTTTCGTATCATAAGAAAATTTTTTGGTGGTAGTGGCTTTGTCTTGCTTAATGAAGTTATGGCATGGTATTATAAAAATCTACACGAGGCAAGTTCGTTAATTTGTTATTACATAAATTGATCTTATAGTTGAACATATAATTCCTTTTTTTCTTGCTTATGAAATAGAAACAAGACCAAACACCCTATATTAGAGTCAAAGCACTTAAATTTATTAGATTTAAAAAGTGCGGCATCTATTATTAAAAAAGACTTGATTCAAGATGGGCTAGGTTTAGAACAAGTTTTACAGTTAAAAAAAATAATTACGTCAGTTTACTCTAATAAGGCTATGAATACTCACAGTGTTGTAAATGGTACAGAGAAATTAGATCAGAAAAGGTAGAGTAAACCTCTGCCTAGTCATATTTTCAATATGGCAAAACCTTCAAATTGCGGGAAAGTCTTAAAGACAAATCTATCAAGTTAATACAGTAATGTAATTAATGGAACAGGTAATCACTCGTTGTATGGTAAAAACGATTTGTATGAAGAAATGAAATAGATAATCCGCAGCCAAACACCAGAAATGTAATAAAAGGATGGTGCGCAGTTCATCGACTAAATGTAGGTTGGTGAGTAATTATATATGACCCAACTTGTTGTGTTCTTTTTTCTGTTTTTTTCTTATTATAAATATAACAAGAAAAATAAATTTAACAAGAAAAAAAAAAAGTTTAGAAAAGATAACTTGCATAGTTTTTTTGTCTAAAAAAAAAGAAGCATATAAATTATTTGCTTAAGATATAGTCAGGCATAACCTAAAAGTTATGGTAATACCCTAGCCAGCCTAAGGAAATAAATAATATTTCTAAGGTAAAGGGGGAAAACGAAGAGGAAGTGTAGCAATAGAATATAAATAATGTATTTAGCCATAATAGTTCTACCTTTATTAGGATCAATAGTTTCCGGGTTTTTTGGTAGAAAAGTCGGAGTTAGCGGAGCACAAATAATTACAACCAGTTCTGTAATATTAACAACAATTTTGTCCATAATTACTTTTTTTGAAGTAGGGTTAAACAATATACCAGTATCAATTCAGTTATTTAAATGAATTGATTCAGAATCACTTAATGTTTTATGAGGTTTTCATTTTGACTCTTTAACAGTATCTATGTTAATACCTGTATTAATAGTTTCTTCTTTAGTACATGTTTACTCTATAGGTTATATGAGTCATGACCTTCATAATCAAAGATTCTTTAGTTATTTAAGTTTATTCACATGATTTATGGTCGTGTTAGTTTCAGCTAACAATTTTTTAGTCATGTTTGTAGGTTGAGAAGGTAGAAAAACATGCCTTAAATGATATAATAATTATCATATTTATACTATACACAAAAACTCCAAAACATTCACTTGAAAACAGTCTAATTTAACATTTAATAAATATACAATTTTTTTCAAAAGACATTTCCATGTTAAGACTAACAATATTTCAAGGTTAAGTTCTGATCTAAGAATAGGTCCACATAACCTAGATGTAATTTCTGTATTAATAGGTTCTATATTAGGAGATAGTCATTTAGAAAAAAGGAAAAGGGGTATTGGTACTAGGGTAATATTTGAACAATGTAATCGAAATGTAGAATATATTATGTGATTTCATAAATTTTTTTCTACTAGAGGTTATTGCAGTCCAAACAAACCTAAGCTAATAACGAGAATTAAGAAGCATAACAAAGTATTCTATCAATATAGAGTAAGTAGTTATACTTTTACTAGTTTAAATTGATTGCATAATATGTTTTATAAGGATAAAATAAAAACAATCCCTCGTAATTTAGCAGAGTATTTGACTCCTTTGGCTTTAGCTATTTGATTTATGGACGATGGATCAAAAACAAATAAAACTGTTAGAATAGCTACAAATTGTTTTCAAGAGAATGATTTAGAATTTTTGTGTAAACTATTAAAAGATAAGTATAGTTTGGATCTCAGTGTAGATAAAAGTGGTAAAAATTCCGGTAGTATTTTATATATAAAAACCTCTAGTTTAACTACATTTACTAATATAGTAAAACCTTATATGTTGCCATCCATGTATTATAAATTAGGTATATAATTATTATATCATAGTTAAAGGTTTAGCATCATGTTTAGACAATCAAAACAGAAAATAAACATAATAACTAAAGGGCTAAATTATTATTATTAAATAATAATAATTAAATAAAGCGCCTTATCTGTTACTAAGCCATTAGCAACATTTTTGAAAACGGTTAACTAAAATTGTTTTTTTATAGACCATCGGTAATGTTTTTTATCGCTATCGACTAGCTCAAAAATGGGTGCCTGAAATGGTGCTTAATGTATAGTCAGAATCTTTAGAAGTTATCCGAAAATCGGAGAAACAAAGCACGTTTCGCTTCTACTAGGGCTTTATGTAATACCTTTTTGGTTTTAAAGTACAGGTAAATAAACGTAAACAAAATATAATAAATCAAAAGATAAAATTTTTTGTTTTATAATATATTGTTTATTTATAAGATTTGGTGGGGGTTTGTTCATATCTATTAGTAAGTTTTTGATTTACTAGAATAGCAGCAAACCAAAGTTCCATTTCAGCTTTTTTAACAAACAGAGTAGGTGATTGTTTTTTAACTATAGGTATGTTCGCAATACTTTGAAGTTTCGGTAACACGGATTATGCTACTGTATTCTCATTAGCTCCATATATGAGTGAAAATGTTGTTACTATTATAGGAATTTGTTTATTAATTGGTGCTATGGCTAAAAGTTCTCAATTGGGTCTTCACGTTTGGTTGCCTATGGCGATGGAAGGTCCTACTCCCGTTTCTGCATTAATACATAAAAAGTGAAGATAGGTTACTCACACTTGTGTTCAAGAACCAAATTCCGGGAAAGCCCTAAAGCTCTAGTAACCAAAGTCGTATAGGAAATTTTATGGCCGGCCTGATTAATCTCTCAGGGTAAGGTAACATCACCAGAGATGATAGAAATTGAAATGGGTTACCGCGGATCTAAATCAGACTTAAAAAGCAATGCTTTTTAGTCTAGGTGTCAAACACCTAGGAAGGAAAAAACATTCCGGTCTGTAAAAGAGCAACGAGTAGATGGTTCTTCAGTTATAGATATATAGCTGTAAGGTGTACTCTAGTCACCGGGAAACCGGCTCTTGAGAGAAATTAAGTAACTCAAGATTAAAGTTACCACAATAGCCTTGTCCGTATAGTTATTAAGCTTTTTTTAGTCTTAAAAAAATACACAAACTTAATAATAGGATAAATTTGTGGTCGGCCGCAACCATGGTAAATGATCACTATTTAAATTCTAAAACAAATAGTAAATTACACCCTTGATTTATTACTGGTTATAGTGATGGGGAATCAAGTTTTTCAATACGTGTACGAACAAGCCCTTCTAGTAGGTTTGGATTTAATATAAGCATAGTATACTCTATAGGTGCTGAGGTAAATCCTGTAAATAAAAATCTATTAGAACAAGTTAAGGAATATTTTACAGGTGCTGGCTCAATTAGTAAATCTGGAAACATGTATTATTATGAGATAACCTCCCTTAAATCTCTTATAAATGTTCGTAAACATTTTGAAGAATTTCCTCTTCAAACTACTAAATTTGTTCATTTCAAATTATGGTGTAAAGTCATGGATATTCTTGAAAACAAAGAACAATTAACAAAACCAGGATTTGATAGAATATTATCCCTAAAATCTGTATTCCCTAAAGGGTTATCCGATAAACTGTTAGAAGTTTACCCTAAAGAAAGTATTTTACTTATAACTAAGCCCGTTCTTGAACCTAGCAAAACGCCATTAGATCCAAACTGAATAGCTGGGTTCGTACAGGCTGACGGAACATTTGGGTTAAACTATACTAAACAAGTAAGAATGAAACATGGTTACACATGTCAACCGCAATTTCGTATAACTCAACATGAGCGTGATTTAATTGTTTTAAACAGAATTATTGAAACTATGGGTTGTGGAACTATTGTAAAACCCTCTGGGGATAGAGACAGGTATAGTATTTCAGTAGCAAATCTTGCAGATTTAGTAACCATAATAATACCATTCTTTGAAAAATACCCTATTTATGGTGCAAAACACCTAGATTTTTTGGATTTTTTCAAAGGAGTGTATATTTTAAAAAACAAAGGACATTTGACTTCAAAAGGGTTAAATGAATTGAAATATTTAGCCTATGCAATGAACACATACAGAAAGTTTTAGTGATCATGTATATAGGTTATTGACTAGATTATATAAAAATGTATACTCCTTTTTTTTCCAGTTTTATAAAAAATAGTGTCGTGAGTTTGCCGTTGATTGATGTGAATCAATCAATTATCATATCGTTAATTGCTGGAAAAACTTTATCATTATTCGTAGACTAATGATTTAGTCAAGTCAAAAGATAAAAAAGTTAATCAGCAGGTAATACTATTGTTTAATAATATAACTTCAGAGACTGCACGCGGTATAACTATTCTAAATGATTATTTATTATAAAAACTGTATACACACTGATAATATTTAATAGCTAGTTAATTTTGGGTAGTTAAATATACAGTCCGATCCATCATGCAAATGATGGAGCGTTAATGTTAATAAAAAACTAAAATAAAATTAACATTAACAATTAACATAAATGTACAGCAGGTGTGTATTTATTAATGCGTTGCTCTCCTTTGATAGAGTATAGTTCAACAGTATTGATACTATGTTTATGAATAGGAGCTATTACTACTGTATTTAGTTCACTTATTGGTTTATTCCAACAAGATATTAAAAAAGTTATTGCTTATAGTACCATGAGTCAAGTGGCTCGAGAATATTTATTATTCGTAAATCGAACTATATGCGTAAAAGATATATATTCTATATATATATACAATTCGCAGATAACCAAAGCTCGTAATTATATGTATTATAATTACATTAGTAATAATCTTCTTAATTCATTTAATCTTTTGATAAAACAATGAAAGGTTATTATTATAAGCAAGCGAGTAGGAATCTCAGAGGCCATACGTTTGATATTAGTATCTATTAATATAAAAAAAAATTTTTTAAAATTAATAGCTAAACTGTTATTAACATTTATTTTTAAATATTTTTATAACTCAAATAAAAAAGTAAATATATTTGTAAATATTATGAAATTTTCTTTTAGACACAATATATTTCATGACAATCTACATAGCATTTCCACAACTAATATTTCTCCAAGAAAAACTGGTGATTCATTAAATAAGTTTAATGAATGACTTGCAGGATTAATAGACGGAGATGGATATTTTTTACTTACTAAAAAAGGATATGTTAGTTGTGAAATTACCATGGATATTAGAGATAAAGCAGCATTATTTGAAATAAAACACAAATACGGTGGGTCCATTAAACCAATCTCTGGAGCTAATGCTTTGAAATATAAATTACGCAACAAAAAAGGTTTAATTGCTCTAATTAACGGTGTAAATGGTTTAATAAGGAATCCTACCAGGTTGTTACAATTAAATAAGTTGTGTCTTAAATATCAAATAGATCTTAAACTAGCTAAACCTTTAACATATAATAACGGTTGATTAAGTGGTTTCATAGATAGCGATGGTTCTGTCTACCTTAATGAAAAGTCAGGTCAATTATTTATATCGATTGCACAAAAAAATATATTTTTATTAGAACCATTAATAGATTTGTATGGAGGTAAAATATACCCACATGGTTCGATAGATGCATTTAAGTATGTTATCTATAGAAAAGATCAAATATTTAATTTAATAGATAATTATTTAATAAAACACCCTTTAAAAACCGCCAAATCTTTTAGAATTAATCTAGCAAAAGATTTTTATTTATTAAGAGATTATAAGACTAATGTTGATCAAGCAGATAAATACAGTCGATGAATAACATTTAAAAATAAATGAGATAAATACAACAACTAATAAAGAAATGGTCCAAATTATAAATTATTTATAATTAGCAATTGGGTATGATGGTTATAGCAGTAGGTTTATCTTCATATAATGTTGCCTTATTCCATTTAGTAAATCATGCTTTTTCCTTCTAGAGGGCATGTAAAACTCATCTATATGCTGGAAAACCCTTTCCTTATAAATACTTCGATACTTAAACAAGGATTAAGCTAGGCTATATAAGGCGTAGCACGGGAAGGTGTCAACCCTCTTCCCTGCTTAAACTAAAAGGGAAAGCAGGGTATAAATATTTAAAACCTCATCACTTTTTTTTTATGAAGCAGGAGCCTAATTCGCTGCTGGGTTAATCCTCTGCTTAGGTACTAGTATGAAGATGGTAAAGCTAAGTATACAAAGGGTAATCAGCAGGAAACCTTCGTTATTTTGTAAATAGATAACTAACTAGTAGGATCCTCAACGATCACACGATGAGAGTATTGTTAATTATTAACGATACTATGATATGATCTTCTCATCATCGAAATATGGTGTTAATACAAGGTTTATACGTTAACAAACAAGCGCAACAAGGTGATTAACACGATAATAAAAATATATACTTTCTTAGGTGGATTAAATAAAGACTTAGGTTTAACAAAAGGTTTAAAGGTTATTTCAGTGCAGGGTAGAGGTCTTGAGGCGAAGGCTAGCACTCTGTTGTGCAATAGTTGAAAACGGGGGGCTTCATCCTATTTAAAAAAAAAAAAGCAGCCCTTATACGGTGTTTGCATACACGCAAAACAGCTTTTACTCCTATAGTTCCTCAAGGGGGAAAACAAAATCTTCATTCCTCATTCTCGACTATACTTAAAGATAAAACTAGAGGTGGTGTATTATTAACTAAAGTTATATACCATATTTCAGAGCAGAATAGTTTGGCTTTACCTTTGTTTTTAACAGCTAAAGGTATAAAAGCATCACACGCTTTAATATATATGCTTAATTTATTACCTGTCGGTTGTGATTCTAAGTACAAAGGTGATAATCTATTATTTCAATTTTTAATTGAAAACTATAACCAAATTCATAGATATAATATGAAATTAACTTTAAAAGAAATTAATCCTCTCAGTGTTTATTCTTTACCTATAGCTAAACAAAAAGTAATAGATGGGGATTGTACTGGTATTTATTGTTTTAAACATGTGGATACTGGTTATTGTAGTATAGGTTCTGCTTTGTCTTGCCGAAATCGGCTAAATGAACATATGGTTAGTGTAAACGGACATCGTCCCCAAACATTTTTCCACAAATGGATCTCGGAGAATGGTGGTATTGCATCTATACGTTGAGCACCCATTATCACATTTAACAATATCGTACAAGAATGATATAATATTAATTATGATAGTCCTTTGAGTGTAGGTGGTGCTAATATATTACAAGGTTTTGGACAATATCCTATTAGATTGTTAGAGCAATGTGTATATACAAATTATAAACCATACTTAAATGGTAAGAGTGAGGTTAGCAAAGACATAATATTCTTCAATATTTCCTTTAAACCTGGTGATATGAAGCTAAGTTTAGGGAATATTCATAAATACCAAGCCTGGTTTGATAAAGATATGACTAAATTATTCGCGGAGTCTAGTTCTTATAATTATTTAGCTGACCTGTTAAATATATCTGTAGGTACGGTTAGAAATAACATGAATTGACATAAAGGGGTCAATATTACAGATGATAACGGGAAAATCTCTACTATTTATTTAAAAGAAAAAGGTATACCTTTTAGGTATGAAACTATAAGTTTTCAAATATCAGCTAAAAAGCTTTATCCTTTAATTGTGCTTAAAAACAGAACATTATATGATTTAATCCCTGGAAAAATACATGTTATATGCGTTAATACTTTAGAAGATTTTGCTCGTTTCACTAGCCAACGTGAACTGTGAAAAGCATTAAACCCAAATAGTTTAAAAGACTATGATAACCTGACTGCGACAATGCAACATCGGTTTAATGATAATCGAGTAGGTAAATACTTCAATGTAGCTAAACCAGGTGGTATAAAAACTGAAAAAGGTAATTTTTATTTTTGTAAACATCCCGATTATTTACCTGGTTTAGCTACAACAGCTTCAGGGTTTTTTGCCGTAAATACACTAACAGGTCTGGCTACGTACTATGAAAATAATTATCAGGCTGGAAATCGTGGTACGGTTATAAGAAATAGAGTAAACAATACTTTTACAAAAACCGGGCTTCGATATATAGATATGGATGTATTTATTAAATACTACCCTGATGCTCTGGCTGAAAAACATTCAACGTATATGTTAACCCCAGAACAAGTCAAAAGTTTACCTAACAATCCTTAAGATTAATCCCCTAATTAAATTTTTTATTCTTTTGCCTTTTGCTTGTGTTAGCTTGCATTTTACATGCTTAAGATTTAAACCTAAATTTAGGTCTATAAGGCATTACTATTCTTGGGAGCTGGGGCAGTAATACATGCTGTAGCAGATAACCAAGACTTTAGAAGATACGGAGGGTTAAGAGCATTTTTACCTTTAACTTATTCAGTTATGTTAATTGCTTCTCTTAGTTTAGTAGCTTTCCCGTTTATGACAGGTTTTTACTCTAAAGATTTTATACTTGAATCCGCGTATGGTCAATTTTATTTTTCTAGTACTGTTGTTTATTTTATAGCTACTATAGGTGCTATGTTTACTACATTGTATTCAGTTAAAGTGTTATACCTAACTTTTTTAACTAATCCAGCTGGCCCAATAGTTAACTATAAACAAGCTCATGAAGGTAATATATTTATGAGCGTACCTTTAATAATTTTAGCTATTTTCTCTATCTTCTTTGGTTACATTACAAAAGATATTTTTATAGGTTTAGGTTCTGGTTTTTTTTCAGATAACGGCTTGTTTATTCATCCTTCGCATGAAATTATGCTAGACACTGAATTTGCAGTACCAGGCTTATTTAAACTTTTACCTTTAATCTTCACTATCTTATTAAGCGTATTATCTATAGTATTTTCAGAGTTTTTTCCTAAAGTTTTAATTTACTTTAAATTTTCTAGATCTGGTTATAATATATTTAGTTTTTTTAATCAACGTTTTTATATTGAACTTTTTTATAACAAGTATATTACTGATGTTATTTTAAAATTAGGAGGTCAAACAACTAAAGTGCTTGATAAAGGTTCTATTGAATTAATAGGACCTTTTGGTTTAGAAAAAGGATTGTTATATTTAAGCAGAAATATAGCTAGCTTAGACACTGGAGTGATTACAAGTTATGCTTTGTATATCTTGATAGGTTTAACTTTTTATATTTTAATTCCTTATTTAACTAATAATAATATTTTAATTATTATATTATTTGGTTTATTTGGTTTGCTTGAATTAAATAAATATTATAATTCTAATGGATGAGCTATAAATAGTTCATTTAAACCACACTCATTTGCATATTTACCATCTCAAAGTAGTCTTTTTAAATATATAACAAAAATATGAAAAGATTTATCAGACAACTGAGAGTTTATATTTTATTGTTTATCAATAAGTTTATTATTAATCTTTCCTTTTAAGGTTTTATGCAGTGTATCAGGTATAGATGCTGCACTGTTTTTGACCATATTAGCCGGGTTTAATTGCGCAATTATTGCTATGGGTAAATCTTTACTTAAAGGGGAGAATTTTTCATATTCTCAATTTATTAATCGATTTATTTCCGGTTATATATGCGCTTGCTTATTTCTAATTGTATTAATACCAGTTACTTTAATAGTCGGAGAAATAGCCGGTTCGGCTATTATACTTGGAACTGGGTTATCAGGGCTGACTTCTTCCTTATTAGAAGATGATTCTATAAAAATTAAAATTGCTGGAGGCAAAGTTGGTAAAAGCATCTCTTCTACTATATTACGTTCTGATAAACTCCCTGAAGGAGGAACAGGGTTATCCGGGCTGTTTTGTTCTATATTAGAAGATGATTCTAGTAAAATGACAATTGGTGGAGGCAAAGTTGGTCACAGCATGTCCTCTACTGTATTATGTTCTGAAAGACTGCCTGAAGGTGGTACAGGGTTAACTACAGGTAATAGTACAGAGTCAGCTTCAGGTAATAATACCGGAGTTGGTTCCGGATCAACAGGAAGTCTGTCTAATGTTACTACGCATACCTGGCTTCATTACGGATTAACTGGTAGTGAGGCCAATGAAGCTGCGAATTCCGAGGTTGGTATAGGACCAATAGGAAGTCACACTAATGTAGAATCGAATTTAGGGGTTTTTTCCCGTGAAATTTCTGAGATTTTACCTGATACTATTACAGTTGATGAAGAAACAATTAAACAAAATACTCAAAACTTGGAATTACCCGAGTTCCAAGAATATTTCGTGAATCTAACCTCAGATGTGAAAGATGCTTTAGATATGAAGTTGGCAAATGGGATTGAAAAGATTGAAAGTTCGAATTTATCAGAATCTGAGAAAGACAAGTATTTAGTTGAAGCTCAACGTCTAACTCAGAATAACCTTGCAGAAGCTAAGGAAAAGATAACATGCGTTGAGTGAGAGCTTGGTTCAGAAAGAACTGAGCCAGCTTTCAGTTGTTACTCACATGCCGGTTTTTCGGAAAGTTCAGAATCTGAAAATTCCGATAATTCAGAATCTGAATATTCAGATTCTGAAGGAGTTAAGGACAATTCTATGGAACAGTCTAGTGAGCATCATTCTTCTAAAAAAAGAAAATTGGATGATGATGATAATAGTGGAAATCAAGATTAATTTAAGCTATATAAATTATTTTTATTCTAGTATATTTTACTTTTATTTAGTATTTATATTATTATATTAAGGTTTATATATTTCCTATGTAACTTTACCTCTCTTTCTGCGAAACTAATTTTTTCTATTTTTTTTACTGGTTTATTTTTTATATGGCTTTCTATAATCTCTTACAAAAAAGTCAGAATAAAAGTTATAAATAAGTAGATATAACAATGAAACTACGGAAATAGGTTTAAATAGGTTATGTATTATAGTTTGCTCATTTTCCGTTTTTTATCTCTTTTTTTAACTTTTTTATATATATTTTTAGTGTTTACTTTTTCTTTTTTGTGAAGTAATTGTTAATCTAGCTATTAAAATTATTCTGTATAACATTAACAGGTTATATAAATTTTTTTTTTTTAGTAGCGGCTAGCGCCTTTTTTGTTAATCTTGCTATTAACATTATTCTGCATAACATTAAGATAACTCGTTTTATTATCCAGAGGTATATTTAAGTAAAATTTAATTACTAAGACTTCATTCGATAATATTCGTATTATGTTAACTATGCTGTAATTGGGGAATATAGATTAATGGTGTATTTCCAATGGAATAAATATTATTAAGGCAGATATTCACATCCCACTGCGAATGGATGGGGCAGTGAGGAAACAATACTTATCACATAACAAATATAGGAAATATATTGTATACAGGCTTTTCAATATTAGTGATTATATCTTCATTAATATTATTATTAGCTAATGTAGGTATTATAGTTATAACTATAAATAAATCAAAAGTGAGGAATTAAATTATAAAAGTTTTATAAATACTAGCTAAAAAGCTATTTATTTTTCGCTTTTAGTAAAATTTTATATCATCGCTTCTAATAAAATAGAAGCGTACAGTAAGAAAATTAGTTTTTGGACATATATCGATTATTTTACTATAAAAAATTTTTTTTTAATAATTTTTATTGATAGAACTTTGTTTTTCGGATTGGACCGATATTGAAGATAGCATATAACATCTCAATGGTATGAATTCCATTATATCTTGGTTTCATATTACACATGTATAACTAGCTTTATTTGTCGGAATCCCTTTATAATCCTATATTTATATCTATAGATTTAATATAGTACGGATTTAGGATAGCCGTGTGCGTTATATAAGTTTCCTAATTTATTTAATATACTATGTTTTTAATCATTCTACAAGAAACTTTAAGTAACGGCTATAAGGCTGAGTATTTAGATCTTATCTCTTTAATTTCGATTTTTTTTGGTGTATCTATTATTATTAGTAAAAATCCAATACTATCTGTTTTATTTCTAATATGCTTATTTTCTGGTATATCTATTTATTTAATCATGCTAGGTTTATATTTTATAGGTATATCATACTTATTAGTTTATGTAGGAGCTATATCTATTTTGTTTTTGTTTATTTTAATGCTAATAAATGTAAGAATTTCTGAGCTGTTAACTGATAATAAAAATAGTATACCTTTAGCAGTTATTGCAGTTTTATCTTTCAATTCATCTGTGCAGGAAATATTACCCTACAGTGTTACTGTATTTAACATAATATCAAGTTATTTAATAACTAGTGTAAAGGATTTTATATTTAGTGATAATTGATCATATTATATAAAATCTAGTTTTAATATTTTAGGTAATACTAATTTTTTGGAAATAGCAAAGGTTAAAAGTAAAATATGAGATGCTAATTTGGCAGAAACTTCTCACATAACAAGTATAGGAAATATAATGTATACAGGGTTTTCAATATTACTTATTATAACTTCATTAATATTATTATTAGCCATGGTGGGTACTATAGTTATAACTATAAATAAGTCAAAAGTGACTACAACTAGTGTAAATTCTAAAACTTTTATAAATACTAGCTAAAAAAGCAATTTATTTTGCACTTTTACTAAAAATTTCACAATAATAAAACTAGTACTTACAAGCTCTACATCTATATCTACATTTCCTATTAAGATGTATGTAAAGTTTATTTAGCGAATTTTTATTCTAGAGCAGCTTTGTCTATCCTAATTTCTGCTATATTAGACGGATCGCTTTTTACATTTAAGAATTTTTCTTTTTAAAAATTTTTTATGTATTCTATTAAAAATTAAAAGCGCTTATTACATATAAATTTTTTTGGGAAATCTTTCCTAATTCTTATCAAGCGCGAACAATATATAAATTAGATGGAAAAATTAGCTTTGCTAAATGAATTTATCTATTAAAAACTAAATTTACTATGAAAACTATATGTGTTTGCGTGCTTAGTTTTAGCTGGCTAAAAAAATCTTAAAGATTTTTTAATGCGGATATATTTTTCATCATATAGGTGTGGACAACTAAGTATTCATTTAACGGGGGAGTTCGCACCATTAAAAACTTTATTTACGCTTCCTTTTTTTTTTAATGGTGAAGCGATAGATTTTTTTTTATCCCTGCTAATGTTTTTTTATAATTATGTAATTTTAGTTATATTACAGCTTAATTTTTATTAATTACTGATATTTAAAATATCCTTTATTACTATATATAAATGCCACAACTAATACCTTTTTATTTCGTTAACCAAGTAACATTTGCTTTTCTCTTAATTTTAATCTTATTATATGTATTTTCAAAATATATACTACCTAATTTTGTTTCATTATTTACAACACGTCTTTTTATAACTAAATTATAGTTTAATTAAACCAAGTAAAGCCATGAGCAAAGCCTGCTCCAATAAGCTAACCCATTTTAAAAAATATATTAATAAGTATTAACATTACTACTAACGTAAGAAAGTAGCTGAATATATATTACTCTATAGAAAAGGAAAGAAAATAACTTTTTTCGTTTTTTTAATGTAGAGATAAAAACATAAAAAATTCTTGCTACTTGTATTGCTACACTACATCTAATAGATGCAGTGCTTGCTTTATGATTTCACTTAAGCAAACCTTGTAAGTATGACTGAAGCAGGTTTATCTTCTGACTATCTGCAATAAATAAGTCAATCTATACCTGATTTACTTTATAAATTATCTGTTTGAGATTTAGATCCACGAGCTAGATTTACATATCAGTAATAAGTTGACGCAAATAATGCCTTTATAAGCCTATGTAATAATCATCTGGGTGTAGCTGATGGATTAAAAGCGACTGTGGAGAATAGTACAACTCTACCTTATATATGTAACAATCATATTGCACAATATAAGCTTCGTTTCTTAGATGTATGAATGGATAATAAGAATAAAAATTATAAGAGATACTATTAGGGAACAAATAGCCCAAACACAAAAAGCCTCTTATAATCTACACAGTAAGGGGTTAAACCTAAGGCGTTATATTAAAGAAAACCCTACAATTACATTTTTAGCTACAGCCCCTAACCTTCAATAGGTATGGGTGCCCTTTAGCGAATGTGGCGTGTTATCTATCTTGAATCTGCTGCTCAAATGAATAAATTGCGCAAAGATATTCTCTGGATGTAATGTAGAATAAATATCCTTATAATGCCCTATAGTTTTGTATTATTACAAACGAGTTTATTCTCTATCGATTTTATCCAGGTTACTTTACATATTTAAATAAATTTTTATACTCTAGATTTAATTCGGTTAACTAATCTAAAACTCTGTAAAAGATAAATATCTTTTACAACTTATAAGCATAGTGTTTTACACAGATAATATCTTATAAATAAATGGGAAATAATAGAATATTCAAAGTAATTTTTTCATTTATTATAACAAATATAGCATATATATAGAAATTATAAGTTGAAAAATTATAAGTCTAGTTAAAGGCGAACTAATATATTTAATAAGATTAATCTTATATTTAATAATATTACCTCTGTATATATATATATTAATCCCTATGTTAAATAAATAGGTCATTCGTAGAAGAATATTCAAAGTAATTTTTTCATTTATTATAACAAATATAGCATATATATATTATATCTTGAAAGTTTATAAGTTTAATTAAAGCCGAAAAAAAAAACAAATACTAATATATTTAATAAGATTAATCTTATATTTAATAAGATTACCTCTGTATATATATTAATCCCATTAGGAATTCGTAGAAGAATATTCAAACTAATGTAATTTTTTCATTTATTATAACAAATATAACATATATATATAAATTATAAGTTGAAAATTTATAAGTCTAGTTATATTTAAAGACGAAAAAAAAAAATCCAGAGGATAATGTCTATTAACGGGTAAATTCAAGTTACAGCTAGATCCTCTCTTCAGAGCAAATAAAAAGTTAAGCTTAATATCCTGTTATCTAGTTAGTTTTATATTTCCTTGTATTAAAAAATGGTGAGCATAAGTTACTCTAGAACCAGATGAAAATAATATAAGTGTTAATTAAAGGAAGGATTGATAGCTTCAATCCCCAATGGAGGTCAATGAACAGCCAATTCAACTGTAGGATTTAAAGCACTATGAAAGTATGCTCAAAATATAGCTAATAAAAATAAAGCCACACTCACTATAAATAAACCCACTCCCATGTTTATACCTATTTACACGACTAAAGTATGGTTATCTAAATATGAACCTTAACAGCTAACAGATTAGCGGGTTTATAAGAGTCTCTAAGGTAAAAACTATACTTATCATAAATGTTATTGGCTTTGTAATCAGGTTTAGTTAAAGCTGAAATATTCTTTTGATTATTAACTTTATCAATAAAGTCCCAGAGTTATCCTCTAACTTAACACTACTGAATTTACCGTTATTTGAATAAATATCAGATATAGGTTTACCTAAAATATTCTTATCTATAGTTAAGGGAAAGTTTAATTTGGTTATTTAAAGTAGTTTTGTCAGCTTTATCTAAATGTTTACAATAAAAACTTAGATCACTCAATAATTTATAATCAATTTGTCTAAAGCTAACTTGAAAATAGACAATATCATCGTGTGTTAAGTTATAGACATCGTATAATCTCTGAATAGATAATATAACATTATCATATAAATTATTTAAATTATAATCAGAATCTAAATCTTTATAATTAAGACCAAATTGACTACCTGCCATGTAATATAAATCCTTATGGAGGCTAACTCTAATTAAGCTGGCATAATAGTAACCCGCTTTAATATTATCTTTAATAGATTTGACAAAAATGTCCTTCAACTATGTTGAAGGGAAAAAGTAATTAAAACCGGTTTATTTAATTTATCTGAAGAGTTAAATATACTGAAACTAGAATAACCAGCAGGAAAAGTAAGATATTTAAAGTTATTTGTGTAATATTTAAATATATTAGAATGGAATGTACTGTTAGTGTAATTATTATAAAAAGATAGAAAAAGTAAAGTCGAGTTTGTAAAAAAGTTCAAAGTATTTAAAAACATACTATGTTTTAGTGGAGCAGCTGAGTGCTTCATATAATGAGATATATCTTCATAACCATATAAAAATAAACCAGCACTAACTTCATAAAAGTGAAGAGTAACTTTACAATCAACATAATCAAGATTAATCTTTTCAATAGCCATCAAAGCATCATAAAGGTGTTGAATTAATTGGTCGAAATTACCTTTAAGTGATTTGGTATTTCTTTATTGGTTGTATAACTAAGACATTTACTGTAAATGTCATTTTGCTCTATATCATTACAAAAAACAAAAAATAAATAGAATTTCTCATTTACTAGTTTATTCTTTAAATAATCGATGTGATTAGCCTTTTTTGTTTTTTTTTTGCAAAAAAAAAAGAAAAAGGGATTTTTAGTATCTGTATGTACTAAAAGATTATATAGTCTATCCATCAAATCAT
>JAABUO010000263.1_pt1 | contig 125417 bp, 132 predicted proteins | sample 5559291 | NCBI WGS metagenome assembly JAABUO01 (sample SAMN10711878, study PRJNA513372) | rock metagenome | isolation source: Antarctica rocks | place: Antarctica: Victoria Land, Finger Mt sud
CCCTAACCCTAACCCTAACCCTAACCCTAACCCTAACCCTAACCCTAACCCTAACCCTAACCCTAACCCTAACCCTAACCCTAACCCTAACCCTAACCAAAAAAAATAATGCATAAATTAAATTAATGTTCTCTTAATAAATTTATTAAAATATTAGAAAATTATATAAAATGCGTTTAAGTTTAATTATTTCTTTTATCTTTATTTAAGTACTTTACTTTATTAATAAAAATCTTTATATATATATTATATAATATAAATAAATTATATTAATTAATTGTTTTATCTTTTTTTAATAATTTATTACTTTTATCTTTTTTTTATTATTATTTATAAAAGATGCAAAGATATAATGTTAATAAAATATATAATTAGTGTAATTATTAAATTAAATTAAACATTTTTTTCTTAATTTAATTTATTTTCTTAAATCTTATAAAGTTAAGTTAAAATTAAAATGTAAACTTAATCCTAAAATTAAGTTTCATTAAATTAATATTAAGAACTTAAATTAATTTTGTTGTATTAATATTTGTTTATTTTATCTATGCGTTAACTTAATTAAATTAATGCAAAATTTATCTTAATTATATATAATTAACGTAGATTTTGCATTAACTTAATTAAGTTAATGTATTATATAACGTTATATAATTAAATAAATTAAACTAAATATTTAATGCGCATTCTTCGTTTACTTTATCTTGTTAAACTAGAAAATTTATTTAATTTTAGAATTAAAGTTGAACGAATTAATTAAATTAAATTAAAACTTAATTTAACGATTATATTAATTAAGTTAATATTAAGAATTTAAGTTAATTTTATCGCATTAACATTCGTTTATCTTATTTTATTTTATTTTATTTTATTTATGCGTTAACTTAATTAAGTTAACGTAGAATTTAAGTTAATTTAATTAAATTAATGCAAGATTTACGCTAATTATATATAATTAGCGCGTTATATAATGTCACGTAGTTAAATAAATTAAATTAAATATTTAACGCGCATTCTTTAATTGTTTTATTCTATTAAACTAGAAAATTTATTTAATTCTAAAATTAAAATTAAGTAAATTAATTAAATTTAGTTTAAAACTTAATTTAACGATCACATTACGTATAATTAAATTAATATTTATTGTTTAGAAAATTTATTAAATTAACTTAATAGATTAAAGAAATAATATATCTTAAAACTTTTAAAGTAACTAGATAATTTAATAAAAATTTAAGTATTAATAATATAATAAGAACTTAATATAATAAAACTTATAATATAATAAAACTTGTAATATAATAAATTTGTTAAACTTTTTATAAAATAATAATTGTATTTTTTATCTTAGAAACAACTTATTTTAATTATTAATTTATTAATATATAATTTATATTATATAGAAGTTTAAATTGTGTAAATTATAAAAATAACTTAATTAAGATAAATATATAAATTTAACGTAATAAACAACATTTATTAAGAAGATAAAAAAAATCTATAAAAAGATTTTTTTAATAATTTAAACTTTTTTCTTCTTTTATATAGTAATAAATCGAAATAGATTATTATTATATATTTTGCAAAAATATATATTTATAAAAAGTAAAAAAGCAAAGTATTATTATTATAATATTTGAAAAATTATTAATATTATAAAGAAAATAAAGTTGCAATATAATTGCGATATTAAATATATATAATATAATTATTAAATTAAGTCGAACATTTTTTTAAGTTTTATAAAATTAAATTAAGATTAAGATGCAAATTTAATTCTAGATTTAAATTTTATTAAATTAATATTAAAAACTTAAGCTAATTTCGTCGCATTAATATTTGCTTATTTTATCTTATTTTATTTATGCGTTAACTTAATTAAATTAACGTAAAATTTAAGTTAATTTAATTAAATTAACGTAGAATTTATATTAATTATATATAATTAATAAGTTATGTAACGTTATATAATTAAGTAAATTAAATTAAACATTTAATGCGCATTTTTCGTTCGTTTTACTTTATTAAACTAGAAAATTTATTTAATTCTAAAATTAAAATTAAACAAATTAATTTAATTAAGTTAAAACTTAACTTAACAATTATACTAAATATATATTTTAAAAATTAAAATTTTAAAGAAGAAAATAATTATAGTATTAACAATTAATAATTTAATAAATATATTAATATTAAGTTCTTATAATAGTATTTTAACATTATATAGAATTTTCTTTCTAAGAACTCTTTTTTAAAATTCTTACAAATTAATATCTTTTTAAATTATAATTTTATATATTATATAATTTTATCTTATGTGCGTCGATATAACGACGTCTTATTATATATTTATATATAATTTTATAAATTATTTAATTGTCGAAAATTTAATAATTAAAGACTTAGAAAAAAGTTAAACTTGTTAGAAAATCTCTAGCAATAAACAATAAAATTAAAAGATATAATTTAAGATATTAGATTAAATTCTTAGATATCTATTACTTAGAAAATTTAATTTAAAGAGTTTTTAAAACTTTAAATCTTAATATTGTTTAATAATTAAATTAAATTATTATTATTATTTAAGAAAGAAAGAAAGAAAGAAGTTTTCGATATTATAAACGTATAAGCGTTAAAAAAAATTATATTTCTAACTTGTTCTATTATTTTTTCAAAATATATTTACTTTTCGAATAATATTTAATCTAGAAAAATAAATAAACTTTGCATTTAAAAGTTAATACAACAATTAAAAACAATATATTAAGTATTTTTTTATAATTTTCTAAGATAATTATAATTTATTAAAGAGCAAAATTTAAATCTTTCTAGTTTACGAACGCATTTTAGCAAAGATTACTAATTATATTAATAAAAATAATGCAAAGCTTCTTTAATAATAAATTAAATAATAATTTTATCTTATATAACATAATAAAGATAAAATACGTTTAAGTTTAAAAATAAGATTAATTTAAAGATATAATGCAAACGATAAAGTTACAAACTTAACTAAGATTAAATCTAAAATAAGTAGAAAATCAAGAAACGTTAACGTCGATTTTACAACTTTCGAATCGTAAGTCTACAATTATTTAGTTCAACGTTTCAAAATCTTCTTTAATAAAAACTTGAAAAGATTAATAATAAATAAAACGTTTAATCTTGATAATAAGTTATCTCTTAACAAGTAAAATAAAGTGATAATCTTTGATTAAAGTCGTCTTATTTTATTTGTTGTTCTTGACTTTCGATGTAGTTTAATAATGTGTAGTATAAGACATTTATTAATTTTAAATTGTTGTAGAAGTTTACTCTAATAGAACATATTGGAGAATTTAGGTTCGAACTTCGATTAAAATTATTGTTAAACATGTTTTTCCTATAGATTACGTTATAACATCAAGATGTTATCTAGAATTTGTAGAAAATAGAATTAATCGAATGATCTTGAGCTAGACAAAGTCACAAGTAGTAGAGTGAAGAAACATAGAACGCTTGTATATACTACTAATAGTAGTTGAAATTAATCTATTATCAAACATTAGATCAAGCATTGATTGATAATGAATACGACATAACTTCGCTACTTTCGTATTGTCGAGAGATTAATCTAGCGATCGCAGTATACGATAGAAATCGTTCATTAAGATCTTACCAAGATACTTGGAACAAATTAGATAAGAGCAAATCGATATAGCAGACCTAGGCGAATCGAACAAGTGCGATATTACAGAGAGCAGGGCTCGAAGGAGGGCCTGGATTCAGATGTGATACAAAGAACCCCTAACAAGCGCACCATGCCGACGAATGGGATACTATATATGTGGAAACCATCTTATCTTAGACTGAACGAGCAAACGAACAAATGAGCAGTTTGCTTACAGGAACGGGATCTGACGCACACTTTTGATGTTACGTTTCTTGACATAGGCTGAGGCTATCAGCCTCTTGGGTTCTGGGCCCTAGTTGCTTGTTATCGAGAGGATGGAATGACGTGGTAGCAGTCCAGTGCGAATCATGGATCTCATTATGTTGAACCGTGGGAAACAGCTCCGAAGGCTTTCCCCGCTTTCTCGGCAATCCCCGTTCCGCTGCAAAGATCGCGCTAAAGTTTGTTGCAACCAATGAAAAACTGCTGGAGAAGCTAGTGGAAGCTTAGCATTGAATTCGATGCCTCTCTTACCGCATACGGCCATCCTCTTCACCCAAATCCAGCCAGCAAAAGAGCGGATTCCCATCATGGTAACCCTGCAACTGCTTTAGTCGCCCGTTGATGTCCTACAAGGCCTTCGTCGCCTGGTCGCTCCTCCCCAAGTCATGATGTCAGCGCCTCAAGGAAACCGCTGCTGTCAGTGGAAGCTTCCCCCGCAAATGCTGGGCGCAATGGAGGCAGTCATGGATCTCACGTAGCGTGCGGGCGTGAGCCAGCTGTGTCTTTATATACCAAGTACTATCAGCTCCCTGACCTCGACTTTCTCGGTCACCGATCCTGACATTCTCTCCCTACACCGTTCCTGCAGCTAATCCACCAAACTGAATCCAAAATGCGTTTCTCTACGCTCGCCTTGGCCGCCAGCCTCGGCCCATTGGCTCTCTCCCATCCGCTTGAGAAGAGGCAGAACGCCTTGCCGATGGCCAAGAGCACCGCGGACGAAATGGTGCTCCAGCTCGCCAACTACCTCGAGAACCTCGAGCATGAGCTGTATACCGAAGGCTATGAGAGGTTCACCGATGCGGAGTACACCGCTGCTGGATTCCCACCCGGTTTCCGTGAGAACGTTGGGGTGATTGCTCAGGTAGGGCAGCATGCCTCGAGCTCTCAATCGTACAGCCGCTAATGAACGGTGATGCAGCACGAAGCCATCCACATTCAAACCATCGCCACGATTCTCACCGATTCCGGCTATCAGGCTGTGCCGCCATGCAAGGTATGCGCCCCAAGCCATTGGAAAAACGAGAGGAACCCAAACTTACGTATCGATAGTACAAGTTCCCCTTCAACGATCCCGTCTCATTCGTCGACCTTGCCAATATGATTACCTCCGTCGGCATCGGCGCCTATCTTGGGGGCGCAGCCCAGCTGATTGATAATCCCATGCTCGAGGTTGCCGCCGGTACCATTCTCACAGTCGAAGCTCGCCACGATGCCTACCTCCGCGCCGGAGTTGGGGGCTCACCCTTCCCCACCCCATTCGACACCGCCTTGACATCCGTCTTCGCCTACAACCTAGCGCAAATGTTCATCGACTCCTGCCCGATGCAGCTCCCCATCATCATCCTCCCAAAGCTCACACTTGCTGCTCCCCCACCGTCACCGCATCTCGCGCCGCTGGCTGCAGGAACAGAGCTGACCTTTAAGTACGACCCATCAACCTTCTTCATCAAGGTCGATCCTAGCAAACCGCTCTACATTGCCTTCATCAACCAGATCACTAACGCTACATTCGCCGAGACCACAAGCTGCGGCACTGGCTGCGCCAATGTCGCTGTGCCGCCTGGACTAGGCAATGTAGCTTTCGCGGTCTTGACGACCTTCGGCGGAGGTCTGAACGAGGACCAGGTTTCGCAGTTTGGCGGTCTGGCCGGACCAGCTGAGATCGTCTTGTCTTGAGGCTAGATGTCACGGAGTATTGATTGTGACGTTAATGTGTATATGTTCAATGACTTTAGCATCCGGTTTGCACCTTGTACTGGTCTGATCCTCATGTAGCTGTGTCGCGGAATGGAAGTCAGATATGGAAAGCTTGAGTCCTACAAATATCTCCCGCGAAACCTTGAGCCAAGTCGTCCATGTCTTCCTCGCTACTTCACACCCACTTCTTTTGGGCAGACCCAAGCATAATGAAATACCTCGCAGCATCGATCAAACCAAAGTCCAGCCTCATAATGTCACCAGAAGAAAGATACTGAACATAGCAAAAACATGAGTAACTAGTTCACCCCCCAACGCCAGGTAAAAGCAGCTACTGCAGACGACCACAACAACAGCGGTGTACGTGGAAACCTGCTAGACGCCTCTTATCTCATGCGGTAGCATCAATAGGTTTTCCTTCCTCTTCACACCCCTATAACCTTCCCCCTTGCATCTCTCCAAAAACCTCTGTCCACATTACAAATGTTCCCTGACGCCTCCCCGCTTTGCCAACAATCTGCAACTGATGATTCACTCCATTGCTAGTACGTCAGCCCATGATCTATTCAAGCAGTCTCATCCTTGGCTCTGCTAAACCCTAAGGGAAAGGAGTGGGGCGTTAGTAGATCACGATTGAAAAAACGCGACTAATAGAGTTAAAGACTTCAGCTTGCGGGAGAGAATAGATGTGCGAGGATCAGAGGTAGAAGATATGCACACTTGACAAGGTCAATTTCTATTGGTCAGAGAATATGTGCGCGGTCAATATGATACTCAGTCATGCCTCTGAATCAGAAAATCGAAACTGGTCCACCCAAAGAGCGGGAACACCCCTACCACTCGCTCGAGCTTGTTCCAATATACATCTCACCTGCTAAGGTGCTCACCATGCAACCTCTCCCGCTGGAACTGTAAGGAGCATTTCCCACCCCTGATGCGCCTTGCACAAGGGCGCCTTACCCACAAAAGTCCCACGAACAGAGATTCCACGAGAATCAACACCACAGCCAGGGCAGAACCTGTGCTTCATATCGAAGTGTTTCTCCAGAACTGCCTTGTCATCGTAACGTTTCGCATCTATGGGGACACTGAGGGCAGCTCTTCAGCTCCTGATACCCAAGGCGTTCGGTGTGGGTGTCGTGCCACTGCTCGAACAGGCTCTTGCGTTTCCTGAGGGCTTGCTTGGCTTGTCGCCTTTTGGTGGCTTTGGGGAGCTCCCATTCGCCCGCGTGATCTGTTTCCGAGGTGTTCTGAATTGCGGATGTGGGCTTCTGATTGATGCCCTTGAAATCAGTGTCGAAGTACGTGTGTTTGGCGGCTCCTCTGTTCTGTCTGCTTCTGCCGACTTTAGGAGCTTTCAATAGTGCGGTCTGGTTGGTAATCATGCTGTCTAGATCAGGATTTTTGGGGTCAATGTGGGCGAACAAGGTGATCTTGGTATAGCAAGGTTGCGCTGAGTAAAAGCTTGGCTGTTTGAAGTTGAAATGGACTTGCAATGCCTCCAGGACCAAGAAATCAAAGTCGATGTCGGCTTCTGATTGTGAAGGTAGAATCGTAGAGTGAAAGCTCTCTCCGAGGATATATATATACGAGGCCCGACATGCGTACTATGTGCGCTGTCCGAAGAATACCGAAAAAGACACAGGTTATCCTATCGGCAATCCTCGTGCGATTGTTAGAAGCTGCATCATTGGACAATCTTTTCGTCATCAACGAGGCAAATGATCCTTAGTTTCCTTGCATCGTATTGATTAAGCGTCAGGGCTCGGCTCTGGTTTGACGAAATGAGTTCCCTTCCACGAACCCACAGACCAGTGAAACAAAACAGATAGCCAGTCTTTTGACCGAGCTCCATCACCATCTGGCCGATCTGCCTCCGCGGTGCTCATAGCTCGTATTGGTAGTACAACGATGTCACCAACCATTTTCGGCTCCTCGAGCATCATTGCATCAGCGGGCTTAAATGCAGTGCCCGTAATTCGAGAGGCATATTCTAGGAAAGCCGCTGAAAAAGCTCCGGGGCCAGTCGTATCAATAACTTGCTTGTAGGACAACTCAATACCGGACAGTTCGCAGTCTTGCTCCTTAGCTACCGCCTGCAGGTTCCTCGCTACGGTCCCGGCCACAAGCCGCATGAAAGGGTGTCCGCGCTTTGCCAGAAATGCCCAATTGTTGATGCCCCAAATATGATCTCTGTAGTCGGAATAAAGCTTGATGTCGTTCTCGACGGGCTTCCGATCCGCTTCAATGCCGACGATGCCGCCAGCTTTTTCTTGCAGTTTCAAAGGGAGCCATGTATCTATGCTCTGATAGCATTCGACATCCAAGTCTGCGTAAACCCCTCCTTCGGCGAGAACAATCAGATATCGTAGGAAGTCTGCCTTGAGAATGGTGTCGTTGAGACCAAGAAACGTTTTCCGGAGCAGTGCGTCTTGAGCAAAATGATGGCGCACAAAACTCTCAGCCGCCTCGTCTGTGATAAGCTCGTATCTGTAGTCTGGGTTCACTCTGTGCCACGAGCCTACCCTGCTTCGATCCCCATCCGCCAGCAGGGCTGCGGGGGTGTGCCAGGTTTGCCAGATTTTTCGAGGGATTCCGCTGGGAGATGGTACTGATCTGAAATTACTGACAAGATCTAGTGATGTACCGCGTAATTGTCGGATGCCGATGAAGACAATAATGGCAGCGCCGAACAGCTTCGCCGCAAGTAGGAGCTTGTTGTTCGATAACACCGGTAATGGCATCGGCGCGTGTGTCCGACTTTGTCAGCGTCACACTACCAGCTATCAGAGCCAATAGCAGTCGACCGGTGTAGGTACTTGACAGGAATTTGCTGTAGGTGTTGGCCTTCGCAAGATTTCGCCGGGGGAGATTACAGCAGGGCTGAACAAGTCTCGGCAATCAACGCCTTGGCGGTCTTGGCAGAACTTCATCCGATGTCATCCATCAACGGAGACCAGCTTCAACGCTTTTCACTCATTGAACCTGTGCGTCCACCCGTTTCATTACCTTATATCTTCATGATCATGTCAATTAATGTAGTCTCGAAGCCAGAGCTTTGCTGGGCACGGCGCTTCACAAGCCATAGCCCTTCGTTGCGATGCTGTAAAGCTGCCGCTGTTTCTTTGCACCCTAGCGTGAAAGAGAAACATCATTGTCCATAATTTTTGAAAGGACCTTGATCTTGTATCTACGAGCGTCGACGCGAGATGATAGTAGGTCGCCCATCTAATATGTATGATTTCCCCATAATCTCTCCTTTAAATTCCTGAGACACGCCCCTACTCCTCTTCTTCAATCTGATGGAACTTGGTAGTCACTTCGACCTATGCTGTTCTTTTGGGCTTTCGACGGCTCTCAAATTTGCTCATTGACTCCTTCCATCAGGACAACGCAGTCCCCTGTAGAAATGAGTGAACAACGAGTCTTTGTGCCTCTGGGGGCAGGTCTACTACTGCTACACGCTTTGCCCCAATGGCACACTGCTTAGGAGCTTGCTGACTTGACAGTATCACTATGCCTCCATCATGCCTTCTCGGACCCTCCCATGAGGTGTTAAATTGAGCAAGATGAACGCTTTGACGCTTATCCTTTTTTGATTTGGGCTTTGTTCCCTTGTTCAATCATCCAGCCCAGCGTAAAGTCGTCAACACGTCTTTCCGAAGAGTGCCAAGACATGATGCACAAGGTCTCGCCAGTGCACGGTATACCATACCTTGGCGTCGGTCAGAATATTTGTGACGTCGTAGTTGGCGCTAGGCTCGATCGAATCAGCCATCGCTCCATGTAACGCGCCTGCTCTCTTAGACACTAAAGTACGTGAAGAGGCAACAGAATCGACCACGTCCCTTGAACACTTCCGGATCTCCGTGTCTTGACTCAAGAAGGTACGGTTCGTCACCCAGCAGCGAAGCTAGTCGGTCGCTGTCTTCCCACTATTTGACGGACGATTTCCTGGCCAATCCCAACCACAACGCTTGCATCCAGACCCTCTTATCAACCCATACCTGTCAAGCACTGCAAGATGGCTCCAAGCAATGCGAATGCACGCTCCTACCCCAAGCGTAAGCGTGCAGCAGTATCCTACTACGATGATGGCTCCGATGGAAACGGGGCCACCGAAGCTGAGTCAGAGGCGAGTGTCGAGTCAGACGTCGAAGAAGCCCCAGCTAGAAAGGTGAGTTGCCTCTCCAGTCTCCTGGGTAGCAGCACGGCTGTGACTAACACCTGTCAGAAAGCCAAAGCCAACAACGGCACAGTAATGGTCCTCAACTCACACATCAAGCAAAAGACCTTCAACTTCATGGAACTCCCAGGAGAGCTGAAGAACAAGATCTACGACCAGGCCCTCAAACACCATAAGCCGATCATTCTTGTCACCAAAACCAGACAGCACCGCCATATCGTACAGTTTGGCAAGGACCACGACTTTGAGCGCGGCACTGCGCGGCCCCATTGGGGCTACATGGTGCATAAAGTTCCATATCGTCCGGCAACACCGATCACAAAGCCATTCATCGTTCCCAGCCTTCTCGCCGTCAGCCGCCAAGTCTACGCCGAAGCGCAGCCCATTCTCTACGGCGGCAATGTCTTCATCCTCAAGGATCCGGCAGTCCTCCATACCTTCTGCGCCAAGATCGGACCCCGGAACTGCGCAGCCTTGAAGGAGCTGGTCCTGAAGGAATACGGTTACAGCGGAGTCTCGAAAGCCATGAACCACGCCGCCTTTACGATGCTGGCTAGTGCTGGTGCCGTCAACCTGAACCGCCTACACCTAGACTGCGAGGTCCATGCGGGAGGCGGAAAGCTGCTTGCGAGACAGATGATGCGGGATGGACATTTCTGGTTCGAAGCCGTCGGCGCAGCCAAGGGAAAGCGGGACGCAGCCATTGCCATGTTGGATGCTGGGTCAAACGTAGTCATCGACGCGCATAAGTTGAAGTATAACCCGATCGGGGACAAGGCCATGGCTGTGAAGGTTAAGGAGGGGCTTCAGGAATTCCAGACTGAGCTAAGGCTGTTGCTGGAGATGGGAAGCTAGACGTCACTGGTCAGCATCCCGGTGGGATGGGCAAGCACGGATAGAGCGGGAGTATGTTATGTATGCTGGTAGCTTTAATGGGACATGTACTTCAGACTATTGGCCTACTTTGCTACCGATAACAGGCATACGAGCTATACTGGGTCAATTGAGGTACTCGGCAGCTTCTACCGACCAGAGGGAGGAGATGAGGGAAGCTTCAGTCTGGCTCAGGGCAGGTTTATCTTGTCATATTAGCTACACAGAATTTGATAGCTACACAGGATTCAATACTTATCGAAGGGCGCTGCATCCTCCAGCTATACTCACAAATCGCCGTTATGGTTATCACTCACATCGACACCGCCCATTCCGCTAAAAGCCCCCCCACCTTCCTCCTTCATCCCATCCCCCCAGGCACACAACCCTCCCCCGGACCACATAGCCAATCTCCCAAGCCAAGCCTACCAACCAGTCACCTCAATCGACAGCGTCGATCCGCCCTCAAAGTAGCCCCCTCGAGAGGACTCCAAATCCGCATGACAACTCACCGAAGGAAGCATCGCTTCCCGATCTCATTACCTTCATTTTTTCAATTCTTCCTATCTGATCAGTTTTGTATCGAAAGGTCTACCTAGACGCTCATTTGAGCATCTAAACTCGCCATCATTCCAATCTCCATACCGCACGGGAGACCAGTCGAGAAAACATCGGTTTCAGGGCCAGATGTAGAAGTGATCCCTTGCTGTTGTATCTTGATGTTGAAGTCAACTCCGCTGTCAATATAATGGTAGCGATGATAGTAGGATCTGTTCCCGTGGGGGTGAAAAATATTAAAAGAGGAGTGGGTGCCTAAAATGGTTTCCTTCATAAATACATTGGTGGATCTTAGATACACACAAACGGTTTGCCGTTTCGGCAAAGAGCCAAAATTGGTCTTAAAGCCTACTGGCAACACGGGAAGACGTTTCAGCGTCGATACAACCGATCAACTGGCTCTCGCCTCTCGACATAGTCATCCTCTGAGTCACTCCAGAAGCGTCGTCGACGGCCGCCGACGACTATCCATTCATACTTGCCGTTGCTGAGCGGAGGCCCGCGGTTTATACCGTTGCCGGCGCCGTAATATTCTCGGTCATGAGCCTGGGTCTCCTTGCGATGCGAGTCTAGCTCGCCCCATTCTTGCTTGCTGATCTCCCACTGAAGCTTCTGCTTCTGCCACTCTTTTTCGTGTCGGTTCCCCCTCCTTTATCGTTCGCGTGGATTGAGCTCGCAAAAAGGCGTGTCATCATCTGATTCATGCTTCTGGTAATACCCGCTTGTTAGCATATCCCCAATATCTTGGAAAAGATTGTAGAACCCACCGTTGGCTCTTGCGACATATAATCGTAGTAAAGATCGCGTCGAGCTGGCGTGCTTTGCCCTCCGTGTCCCACCACCACGGCCGCTTCCTCCAAATAATTCTTATGGCCTGACCTGGACCAGCAGCCGTAGTGGTCGGAGCTATGCTTAAGGCGTTGAGTAGCTGCTCTACAAGTCTGATCAGCAGCAGAAACAGAGATGCTGAGCTACCATGACTCCACTCGTGAGGCCGGGCTTTTTGTCGTCAGCGGCAATCGGCGCCACGGTGCGATGACCGTTCCGATCGAGAGGAAAAGAGGAACGGAATTGCGTGCATGAGTCAAGGTGCTGTGGAGAATAACAGTAAATGCCAAAGTTGATGGAATCAGTGACTAAAAGATGAAGCCAGATGTATGCTGATTCGAGAATCTGTGGACGAGACGAGAAACAGAGATTCTACTCGCAGCTTCTCAATGCGAGGACAGTAGAGCGGCAGTTTCGAAAATTTCCTTCAGGCAAGATAGTGGATATACGATACGTGCGCACGTAGGCACGTAGGTTGCCGCACCAGCATTTCTACTACGGCGCAACGTATTGATGAAGATGTTCTGTCCCGAAACAAGAGCCTTCCAGGGCAAGGCTATCCTCGTAAGAAATCAACAACCTTGCCGATGGACGGTAAGCTGATGAATGGTTACGCAGAAACTTCACAAAGTCTTGTCCCAGTGCTTGTGTACGAGTTGGAGTCCAGAAGCAAGGGACCTGCGCCCTGAGGACATTGTAAAGTCAGAGGCCAAGGAAAGTTGCATTCGGTTAGTAAACTGGGCACAGCCCAGCGGTTGGACGTCGAATGGCGACATCGAAGCAGAAGCGTTGATTGAAGTAGTTGTATCGGAGTAAAGTAGTGCCGGCGCTTCGCTAGACACTCGCCGCTTTATCCTCAGCGCTGACGCTCTTGGCCAAGTCTGGAATACTAAGTACATTTCCTGCCAGACCACCTGTTGTGAGAGATCAACGTTCGACGGCCTTTGAACAACACTGTAAGATCTTTATCGAGCCATGTTGACTGCAGATGACACACCTGCCCCTAAAAGTAGCCTTTCTCTACCTCCGGAGCTTGCCGCCATCATCCTTTCTCAGGCGCCCGAAGCTTGAGGAGCCTCATTCTCTCTGCTCCTTGCTTCTATCATGGCTTTTTTGCGACTTCAAGACTCATATTGCATGCCGTGCTCTTCAATGAGTTTGGATCAGCCTTGTTACCTATAGTTTTAGCAATACATCACTGCAAACGCTTGACATTAGTAGATTTACATCATGCCGCATCTCAAAGAGAGGAATGGGTCAACCAGGAGATTTTGGAAAAGACTCGTGCAAATATTCTTTGCAACATGCTTCGACCAGTACGGATACCAGACAATTGGACTCTCTCGAATTCATTGGCTTTGACCGAGCTCCATGGTGACGTGGATTGGTTTGTTTCCGAATATATTGCGACTCTCTCTAGTCCTTCTCAGAAAGAAGCAAAGCAGGAATGCGAGCCCCTCCGACGAAGAGAGATGGATCGTGTTCGCAGCGCGTTCTTCCGCTTCGAGTTGTACAGACGTGTGCTCTCCAAGCGCTATCTCTACGAGGAACGCCCTGATCCAGACGAGAGAAAGGAGATGCTTCCTGAGATATTCGCGCCCTGGGAGAATGAGCAACTGGCCACAGCTTACGAATATCTGCTGCACCGACTGTCCATAGGTTTGTCTCAATTCTTCCTGAACACCACCAATCCGCTGATGTTTTCAGCCTTCGATGATGTTGCGGAACATGACATACTATGGGGCAAGCATGAGATCCGGTACAATAAAGACGTATCTTGGGTCTCGTCATCGTAGATGTTGGTGCTCCAGCCTGGATTGGTCCTTTCCCAGCCCTGGAACTCCGGCGGCATGTCCGAGATATCTTTGAGGCTGGTACTGATCGTGTGAGGCAACTCCGGTAGTGGCCAGCCATCTTTGGGCGCCAGCTGGGCTGCTGAGCGAGCGGAAGTGATGGCTTGCTGTAATCGCGAGGGCTGTGGTAACGAGGGCAGGGAGAATGCATCGTATGTCGCCTTTTCTCGTAAGGCGGTGTAGTTCGCGAAGCTCACACTGGGCCCGACGTCAAGATGATGGTTGTCGAAGACGGCTTGTTGGTCGTAGTTGGAATTGAGCTGCTCCAGTCGCTGTGCGATCGAGTCACGGAGGTCTTCGAGCGTGGATTGCGTTGAGTGTTGTCTACGTAGCACCCAGGTCTGGTACAGGATTCCCACTAGCAGGAAAGAGACGAAGATGCGGAGGACAGCAGACCATGCTGATTTAGCTGCCATTGGGAATTAGTTGGGGTTTCATTGACGCCTTCATAACGATAGAAACTGTGGGGAGTGTCGCATGTCCACACCGAGGACGTCTTGGCTTCTTAACACTCGGGGCGCAGGAGCGATGAGCGCCGGATTCGAAACGATAAGCCTTCACCGTAAGCCCCCTCCTCCTCTGAATCCTGCCGCGAATCCATCCTGCGAAGGATCCGCTCTGTTTTGAGTGGTATCGCAAGAGGACGCATCAACGTACGTCATTTCGGAGTCCCGGCGGCTGGCTGCGATTCAGGAGCCGTGCGACACAGAGCTGAAACACCCGAGTCGGCGGCATCCTGGAATTTCCGGCATAGCGCAGATAGAAGTACTTCGCGGTACACGCACTGAGTAATCTAAATTTGATTCTCGATGCTGAGAGTTGGAACTCGAAGCGAAGGGCTTCTTCCATACCCACCTGTCACCCACTACTCCCCCAGATGGAGGCTATGTTACAGTCGTGCCATAGCCTTAGGCTTGGAAACCCCCGAGTTACGCGGGTGGCCAATCAAAGCTCGGGTGTCGCCGCATTGATGCAGCGTTGTCACATAGTAGTCTCTTATAGCCCCAGAGGATTCTGCTCTTTCCGATCCTTCAATCTCTGCCCTTATTCCTTTTGTTACCCATCAATGTTTTCTTCAAAAGTCGAAGCGTTACCGGGAAAGCAATCCTTGCACGCTATTCCTGGATACCAAATCCGTGTAAGATAGGGTGTTGAGTGGTCCAGAATTACGCTACTACCTCGCACCTTTCTGCTGTCGACCTTGTTGACAGTGCGATTATACAGACAGCATCCGTATTTGCTTGGCGTATTGCTTCTACCATGTTCTTCCAGTTGTTTCTTGCCTTGCTTCTTGCACCCATTCACTCTCACGCTCAATCAACTTCCCCAACCACTCCTTACGGAATGCCATGGAATTCAACCACGACTTTCGGATCTGATGGGCCCTGGCACGCCGTCACATTGACCATTGGCACGGGCAATGGGGGTGGTGGGAATCAAGTGAACCTATATCCCGGTGGATTCTTTCAGTCCATAGTCCTTTCGGATGCCATGTGCGCAACAAGCAACAATGGACCTGGTACATGCCTAGCCGCACAAGCTGGCCTATACGACCCACTTGACTCCCCAACGGCGAGGCAAAACTTCACAGCTCAGGCGGGCTCGCTCGGACAATGGGGCAGTGACACTGCTCTGAATCTTACGGGACAAGCTTCGGATGTGTATGACACAGTTACTGTTTTCAACGATGGCCAAGGTCGCAAGAACATGAATAACATTACTCTTTCTGCCGTCGCAGCTTCCAATTATACCCTTCCAGACGCCTCTCATTATCCCATGGAAGTCGGCTCTCTCTCGCTTGGTGCTCCACAAACCAAGCAGAACTATAATCTTGCTCAGGGTTGGACGGTGCCCGGCTGGTTGAGAGATGATAATGACACAGCATCAAACTCCTTTGGCCTGCACTACGGATCCGCCTCTCTCAATCTAACCGGATCTCTCGTCTTCGGAGGTTACGACAAAAGTAGAGTACTAGGATCCGTCGGCTCCTTCGACCTAGGCTTCAACAATAGCATGGTAGCCTCCCTCATCAACATCTCATTCGGCGTCGAGAACGGCGGTTCGCCTTTCAAGGACGGCTTAATACCCGGAGGACTGCTGCAAGAAAATTCCTCAAGCAACAGCATATCCACGATCATTAACCCCATCATTCCTTATCTCCTCCTCTCTGAAGCCACCTGCTCAGCAATCGCCCAAAACCTGCCCGTGACCTTCTCACCCTCCCTCGGCCTATACGTCTGGAACACAGCCGACCCTTTATACACGAGTATCCTCAAAGCTCCCACCTACCTCTCCTTCACCTTCCTAAACGTAGGCACCACCCACTTGACCATCAACGTCCCCCTCCAGCTCCTAAACCTTACCCTTACCCCTCCTCTCGTGTCAAAAACCCAGCAATACTTCCCCTGCCGGCCCTACACAGCCACAAATACGGAAGCCGGGAACGGGGTGTACTTTCTCGGTCGAGCGTTCCTACAGGCCGCCTTCGTGGGCGTGAACTGGGAGCAGGGTAAATTTTTCATGGCGCAAGCACCAGGGCCAGCCGTGGGCGCTAGTCAGATCGTGCCTATGGACCCGACAGCTACAACTATTGCTTCTAACGATATTTCCGAGTTTGCGGGAAGTTGGGTTGGGACGCAATACTGGACTGCCCTGAGCCTTAATTCTAAAGCCCCTTCAGGGGGCGGCGGCGGTGGCGGAAGGGGCGCTGTTAGACTTTCGGGCGGAGCAATTGCTGGAATAGTCGTGGGTGCTATCATCGGAGCTGTACTTCTCTTGTCGGTGATTTTGTTCTGCGTTCGAAGACGGCGCAGAAGCTCATTGAATGCTGCTGCTGCACTTCCTGCAGATGATGAGGAGCATCCCCCTCGTGTACACGAAATGCCAATGGAGTCTGCGCGGCACGAAATCGCCTACCAAGATCCGCAAGAACTGGGCCACGGAGAAGCTCACGAAGCGGACGGAGCTACTCTACGATACGAGATGGATGGTCAAAATGCTGCTGCTAGGCGGTTCAAACACTAATGTGAACAATGTTCTGATGCACTTCGGTTCATAAGATCTCGCTAACATATAATGATCCCACTCGATCTGCAGCCATGATAGTACTGTTGTACCTAGGTTCATAATCTAGGTAGAGAGCCTGCTCTGCCTCTGGTGGTAGATATCATCCTACTAGGCTTCCGGCTGCCTTATTCAGTATGGTCTTGAGCCGTGGTGAGTCCCTGTCCTTGGATTGGTAAGAGGTAGGACCTACTTGGCTAACAACATGATGCTAGTCTGCAGGTTCGTCGTGAGATCCACGCAAGCCAGTGCTCATTCCTGGCTGGTGTATATTGTCTATACATGGACGATAACAACGCGGCTGCCTTATCGAGTTGTCAATCGTTCTAGAGGGGTGGAAAGATGACGTCCATGGGGAACTGTTGAGGAGAATGTTCGGTGTGAATTCCAGACTGATAGTGAGAAAGCATCTCAAATTGTTGAATTTTGGGTATTCCTTGAAAGAAGTTTCTATCGTGAAAGGATCCTTAATGCTATACATACTTTGGAGCTCAGTGCAAGCAGCTAATGTCCAATCGCTGCCCGACGTTCAACTACCACACGCATGCCACAAGACTCATATCCCCAGCCCGCTCTTACTCTTCAACGCCTCCACTCCATGGCTTTCTCTACGCTCATTGGACAAGCATTGAAGCAGTAGGAGCAGCTCTAGAGAGCCGAGAGCTCCTCCCATATTTTGCTCCTTTGCTAGGCGATACCTTCTTCTGGGAAGGATGGGAACAGTTTCGCTTCCTCGGGGGAGGGGACTTGGGAAATGTTGTGAATTCGATGGCTTGATGGCCTTGCCTTCACATCCCCTATGAACCGCCACGCTGATTGCAGTATACCGATGACATCCTCGACCGTTGCCTCAACCGGATCCTGCGCCCCGATACCGTCATCCCACCGCGATCCAAGCTCAACTCCGCTCGTCTTTGTGTCCGTGATCTCCACCACCAGTCTCTTCAGTTCCTGATCGCCGATGCTTCGACCCAGCATGCGGCAGAACATGTCCATGCGTCGGTGGACACCAGGCCAAGTTCCTGGACAATTACTCGGCTCGATCTGGATCTTCAGCGCCTTGATGCGTGCGAGATCGAGGCCGGGGAGGAAGGCTCGCCATCCGTTTCTTCGGTATTGATGGGCGTATTGGAACCAGTTACGGCAGTCATAGGTACGAGGGGAGCTGTCTTCAGTGATCCGGATAATGAAGGTGCGGGAATAGAGGAGGGTCAGGGTATCTGCGTGGAGTTTGTGATTCACCATACGAACGCCCATGAGATAGCGACTGAGAGCGTGGCGCGATGGATAGGTTTTTTCGACGTGGAGGTTTGCAAGGTCCCGATGCCTCAAACCCTCATATAATCGCATAGTGATGGTTTTGTGGCCTTCGGTGTCTAGTGGCAGGAGGTACTTGAGGATGGAGAGGCGTAGCTCCATCGGAAGCCTTAGAAGTGGAGGCAGATTTGGAGATTCAGACATCGTAGGGACAAAGAGAACGCTACCTTAAGAGCTTGGATTAACTGCAGCGGTTGGATCGGAGCTCGAAGAGACACATGTAGTCCGAAGAGACAATCCGACAATGCCTTTGAGCAAGGAAATGTACAATTTATGCCACGTCCGACGTGATATATAGATTGATCGTGTCAGTAGTTCGAGGACTGTCACATCTTGTGAAAGAATGTGATAAAAGGTTCCGCACACATGCAGTGTCCTACTAATTCCCTCTTCACCCATATTGTTGAGCAAGATGTTGAACATTAGCCATGGTGTCAGATGAACAGCATAGCCAGTCACCACAGTCTGTGGCTGAAGGAACCACCTCAAATTGGCTCAAAAACTAGGTATCGCAGAAAAAGCGGCCGGCAAGTCTGGGATCCAATGATGAACATGTCTGAGCCAGATATATATATATATAAGCAAAAGATTGAATGTGAACGTAATTGCCCCCGAAGGGGCAGTCCTGTCACATAAAAGGTACACAAGTCGAGCTAGGAAATTGGAGGGGATGGATGCTGAAATTTGCGTGACTCTTGCTTATACGTATCTAATCCAATAGTAAGATGCGCATCGTGTTTGCTGCAGAGACAAAGCAGAATTCAAGACCGGGTGGTTACACTCTGAACTTCTAATAGCAAACGACTTAGAATTGCAAATTGCGCCGCGTTCTGGAATAACCTGTTGACGGGATAGTGATGGACAGAATATCCAAATTATCGCCTATTGACAAAGCATCGATATGTTAAGGCGTTAGACACTCCGCTTCACCTCTTCCTTTTCTGGAACTTTGCCCTACCTTGATCATCTGGCTGAACAGGGAGAGCACGCTTGTTAAGACGTGCTGACCTCTGTCCATCCTGCTCCTCACCTGTCCCCTCCCCGCCCTGAACATCCATCGATCTCAACACCCTATGGCTAGGCTCCGCCTGCGGTTCAACAATCACCCCGCCACAACAGCGACAGTCGAGAACCCTCTTCCTGTATATTCCTCCGAGGCGCTTGACTTTGCAGTCCTGGAGATTTTGAGAATGCAAGCATGGGTGATCTCTCGCCAACATTCGTCTCACAATCCTCCAGTCATCCCAATGTCTGTCCCCCGTGATCTGAATATCTGCGTCTCCCCGAAACGGCAAATCCACTCTAATCTGAAAAGCCTCCGTCATCTTCGAAATCTTGGCTTCAAAACAGGCGCGGCACTGCCAGCTATCGAATGAGACGCGGCTACATGTGCACGTATTGATGCCACGGGGATGATCTCGCATAAGCTGCTTCTCGTGGAAGGTACACGGTGGCACCCGATGGGATCTGTCGAAATCTGTACGGTCGTGGAGCCGCCATTCTGTCTTCGCGCCATCTATGTGATCCTGGCAAACCCAAGCCCATGATCCTGGTGTGTCCGCATCCAAACCACGAGTCAGAGTATTGCCAGGGTGCGGGGGAGCACTTCGATTCGTATGGCAGTCATATTCTTTACAGACGTGTATCTGACCTTGGTACGGAAGGGCGGCCCCATGACGGTCATTGGGACAGCGTAATGTAAGGTCCCACTGCCGTAATGCCCCACCGAAATGATGTGTGTTGGAATATCCCTCTGTGCAAGGTCTCTGACCAACTGCAAATGTCAGGTGGTGATGCGCTTGAGCCGGTCCACCGATCGCAGGGCGACCTCTGAGACCGGCGGCACCTATTTGAAACTCCCCAACGAAGGCAGATATACTATCCAAAGTCTCTGACGCAAGTTTTTGCAGCAGGTTGCCCAGATTTCTCCTAGGCTGCGGCATTGGAGGCGGAACGTAGACGAAGCGGAGGATGAAGATTCGCCTGGGGGGATCGCAAAACTCGGGATCCCTATCTAGGCGACCAACAATTTGGGCATCCCGATATGCTTCTCTATCGTCGTCATCGCCGAGTTTCCATCTGTGCTGACATATAGTGCAAATACACTGGCACGGGTTTTGTCCATGGCAGGGAGCTCGGCTCGAAGTGCAGCCCCATACTGGATTAAGATCATGGCGTCGGCTGATAGCTTGTCCCAACGTGAAACCCGGAAACCCCAGGTCATTTAGAGGCGAAGGTGGACGAGGAGGCCCGTTCATTGGTAATTATTGCACCACGAATTCCCGATAATCGGTAGTGGGTCGCGAGTGAATCCATCATTCGGCTCCGCGGGCTCAACGGATGGATAATCAAATGCTAGCATTCTTTGTGCATGCCGGATGCGGACTGCAGTGGTCGACCAAATTTGTAGAAGAAATGAGGGCGGGGAACAAAGTCCCTCATAGAGAACAAGACAAATACGGAAGTTGTTGTGTCGGCCGGATGCGGTCTACAGCTGTCAATCAGACATTGTGTGAGTAGGAATAGCGGGCAACGAAAGCCCTCAAAGCGAACAAAAACACCAAAGGACAGAGAGAAGATACTATAGAAAGACCCGAAAACCGACAAGTGGTTTTGGACGCATCATCGTCAAAATCTTCGGTAGAGGGTCGTTTCGCACACTCTACCTCGTCGGTCAGCCAGAGCCGGAACGATCGGGCTTTGCAAAGCATAGGAGCTTGGTACATTGGATGCGGGAACAAAGCAAAATGTTCGACACAAAGAGAATGACTGAGGCACTCACCTCAGCCACATTGCCTCGAAAAGAGACCTTTTCGATTGGCGTACAGGTGTAGAGCACTGGTGGAAAGCCATGACCTTGAGATGTAGTGAATCAGCATGGCATGACCGTCACCCTGAAGGGACTGGATTGACCAATGCGGCCATAGCATTGAATGAGCCACCAAGAATGCGAGCCACGCTCTGAACTAGCGACAAGCCCAACCTTCACTCGGCATTCCTGAGAGCATGGGAGCTCTTTCGGTAAGGATTGATCTTGCACTATCTGTCTCATTGCTTGAGAGCCAAAAGAGTCATAGGGCTTTCCATGCATTCAGAGTGGAACCGGGGATAAACACATTGGTGTGGATGCGTCAAGTAAATAGAATCATAATGTACTTTAGAAGTGGACCGCTTCCAATTGGGAGATGCTTTGCTCTGCAGGTGCGTTAGCTTCACCAATTTGCCAAGACTTTCGCTGACATAATCAGCGCTGAGCACCAGCCTGCCAATCAAAAATCAGAGCACCTCGACACCATTTGCCTTCCATTCGATGTCTGATCATCCTATCTTGCGAAAGCTTCCTACATAGTACTCTAGCTGCGATTGTGATTCGACAGTCGGGTATCTCATTATGCTTGCGAGGCAGGCTTTCAGAGCGGCGCAGCCACTAAAAGCTGTAGGTCATCCAACCTTCACCGATTGTACTCGTAGACAATGGCCGGCGCCCGGATCCCCGCCTCTCACCCACTTTCCTTACTACTATCTACACTGACGTATCACGTATTGTAGGGCTCCCGCTCCTACGCCACCGAGAGCTCCCCTGGTCGTAGCACCTGGACCTACATCCTCGGCGGCGGCGCCGTTGCAGCCTTTGGAGGTTTCGCCCTGTTGAGATACCAGTCAAGCCCAAGAAGTACAGGCAAGAAGCTTCCCGGTCCCGCCGAACACAAGGACGACTCAGATGCCCAAAACAAGGGAAAGCCAGGCAATGCGGCGTTCAAGGGTGGAGACCAGGGTTTCATTAGCTTGATGCTCGAGAAGGTGGAGGAGATCAATTACAACACGAAGAAATACCGATTTGCGCTACCGGAGAAGGATGATGTCTCGGGACTACATATTGCTTGTGCGTATCATGAGTTAAGTTTTTAATGACTTGCTGAAGCCGCTGTAGCTGCACTGCTCACAAAGTACAAGGGCCCTGAGATGGAGAAGGTATGATGACCTGTTTTTGTCGCCTACTAATAGCGAATTGACATCTTCACAGCCCGTCCTACGTCCCTACACCCCCGTCAGCGACGAAGACGTCCGCGGCCACCTCGACTTCATAATCAAGCGCTACCCCAACGGCCCCATGTCCGAACATTTCCACAGCATGACCCCCGGCCAACGCCTCGACATGAAAGGCCCCCTCCCCAAATACCCCTGGTCCGAGAACAAGCACGACCACATCGCGCTCATCGCCGGCGGCACCGGCATCACGCCCATGTACCAGCTCTGCCGGGCCATCTTCAAGAATCCCGACGACAGGACGAAAGTCACGCTCGTGTTCGGCAACGTCAAGGAGGAGGATATCCTGCTGAAGCATGAGTTTGAGGAGCTGGAAAATACGTATCCGCAGCGGTTTAAGGCGTTTTATATGCTGGATCAGCCGAGTGAGGGGTGGATGCAGGGGAAGGGGTATATAAGCGAGGAGCTGTTGAAGACGGTGCTGCCGGAGCCGAAGGAGGGGAATATTAAGATCTTTGTGTGTGGGCCGCCGGGAATGTATAAGAGTATCAGTGGGAGCAAGCCGAGTCCGTCGGATCAGGGAGAGCTGTTGGGGATACTGAAGGCGCTGGGGTACTCGAAAGAACAGGTTTACAAGTTCTGAGGTGGGAAGATTTGTATAGACGCATTGCATGTAGACATATAGACTCCTTGCTCTTACTCCTTTCGTTCGCTTGCCGAGTATCACGCCACAACTCCACCTAATCTCTATACCCACTTACGCATCCAGCACTGCTCCAGTGCCATCCGTCCTTTCTTTCACAGTTTCTTGGGCTTCGCCTACATCCATCGTCTAAGTTCCCTAAAGCCGCAAAGATCTCTACGGCGACTCAACGTGACAAGTGGAGAATACCTGTTTCCGGCATGGAACCGCAGGGAGCCGAGCAAGCGGCATTCCAGTACGTCAGGCAGGCAAGCGTCCGCTTGTGGCCATGAGTCGAGATCAGACCAACCGTCTCCGTGTTTCAATCAGCTCAACTGACTTTCGAGCTGAGGGCGCTCGCATGACAAGTCTCATGTCAATCCGGAGGTATTATAGTCGCCTGCCTAGGGGCAGTCCTTTGCATAGGTCCAGCTCATAGGTCCAGCTCGGAGGGATGTCCGCTAGTGTCCAACTCAATGGGATTTGCGTTTTCGATATTGTAATCTCGAAGGGAGATGGCGGTGGGAAATCGTGATCCAAGTACCAGTCTCGGATCAAGCCTCACATTTTATCTTCCTCCTCCATCGTCTTCGTACTCCTCGACAACTCAATCTTACTCTCTGTCTTCGTTGCCGGCTTGTTGCTCCCTTTCTCCTTCTGCACCGTCGTACTCGTGACCTCGAATCTCCCACTCGTCTTCGCAGCCGGCTTCTTCTCCACCGCCTCCCCCGCATCTCCATCCTCTTTGCCCTTCGGCTCTTCAACGAATCTCCTATCCAAACTCACACTCAACACCCTCCTCCCCCCAACATCCCCAACCTTGCCCTCCCCATCCTCCCACCTAACTTCCCACCCCTCCTCCGTCTCCACCGCCACCGCCCCCTCCACCCCATCAAACGTCACCCCCCCCGCCCCCCCCTCCTCCCCAGCCTCAAACCCCCACGGCCCAACCTCATGCGCAATACTCATCGTACGATTCCCATACCTCAACTGCCTTGTCTCCTTATCCACATACACCCAATTCAGCGCCGGCGGCTCATCCGAGACATACGTGACGAGCCCCAGCTGCACGGGCGTGCGTGCGGGGTCCGGGTACGCGATGTAGAAGCCCGTGAAGGGGAAGGAGTCGACGGGCGGGGAAAGGGTGATGTAGAGCTGCTGGTTGCGGAGCACGACGCAGCCGGTGTGGATCTCGGAACGCTTGCGGCTAGGGGTGTCGCAGTAGCAGGAGAGGGTGAATTTGCGCATCTGCTCGGCGTCGGCGGCGGCGGTTTTGTCTTTGTTGCGGGAGGAGATGCCTTCGGCGATGCCGATGGTGGTGGGGAGGGCCGCGAGGGCGAGGAGGCCGAGGACCATTGGTGGAGGATGTGTTAGGAAATATATCTACGTATATGTACGAGTATATATGCAAGAGAAGAAAGATGATTTACTTTACACATGTGAAAGTGTAAGGTCAACGGAGAGCGGAACGTGGGGTAGGAGGGGCAGTCGCCAATCGCCGCTCGCTTGAAGCGGACCCTGAAGCCAAGCCTCTTCAAGGTTAATTTAGCGCTTTCACAACGGTTGTCGCCCCTTGACCTTATTTTTAGATCCTCGACTCCAACTTTTGACAAGATGCTTTTGATCAACTTTCGCATTTCTTGATTTATCACTATCAAAATCTTACGTTTGATAGAATAATCTTTGCGCTTTTAAAGCATATCTTTGATAGAGTTTAAGTCAACATTGAGAAAGTTATTTGATTGCAAAGTTTTTGTGTTTCGAAACGTATCTCAAAAACAAAGATCGACTTGAACTTCTTATATGCCAACGAACTTTGCAATTTCTATAGCTCTAGCAATTTGTAATCAAAACTTATAAGCAAAGCAATTTAAGAAAGCGCATAGTGTCTAGAGTAATAATTGATTAATTTTATATGTTTTAATAGCGAAATGCGAAGGTTGACCAGAATTATCTTGCCAGAAGTTGGGGTCGGGGATCTAAAAATAAGGCCAAGGGGCGACAACCGTTGTGAAAGCGCTAAATATCACAAATCCGTCGAGCTATCTTCGTCTGAACTTCAGCTCCGACACCACAAAACCCTGAGCAACTCCACCACCGTTGATTGTGAACCTTCAATCATCGGGAAGAGTGTAGATGAAGTACTCTCGCACAATCTGCCCGCTGGAATTTGGCCAGTGAAGGTCGTCGCGTTGACATACGCGAGGGGCACTGGTCGAATTTGAATATTTTGAGGTGACAGGCTCAAGGCCGACGACCGTTGATGGTCACACTTCCCCACCATTCACAGCAACGACGATCCCGATGTACGCTGCACAACAAGAAAGACTTGAAGAGCGAGTGCTACATGGTACAACTCCCAATCCACAAGCCCAGGCTATGAAGAGCTGACACTAAGACAAGCCTCCCCTCCGCAGTCCTTGACCTCCCTCAAATATACACACGGCCTTCAGCGCTGACCCTACTGTCCACCCTCGACCGACTGAAGACCAAGCCTTTCTCATGGGATGTGGGTCAAGATCAGGCTTCGACGGAAGGGGAAGTGGGACGTGTTCGAGTCGACGAGGATGGTGTACCGAAATACTTGACGGGAATTATATCGAGCTCTCTCTTGTGGATCGAAGATGAGGATGATAGAGAGCGGGTATACAAGGCTGCTAGTGCTAGGCTGGCTCAGCGAGCGGGTCGGACAGGTGAGCTCGTTGATTCTCTCAATTATTCCTCGCTCTCCGCTTTGGAGTCTCCGTTCTTGTCACGCGCTAGTGGGAAATTCTACTTCAAATTCTGTGGCATACCAAGTCATATCCCATACTGACTGATTCTTACATAGCTCAGCCGACTCTCACTCGCACATTCACAATTCCAGGATACTTACCTAATGCACCTCAAATCCATATACGCCTCAGGGAGCCTTCCCTTACGGCTGACAATTTAGGTCACAAGACTTGGCTCGCCTCGTATCTCCTCGCTCGCCGCTTGCCCTCTCTCAAACAGCTTCTGCCTTCGATCTGGCGCCCTTCATCTACAGATCCTCCGCGTATACTTGAACTTGGCTCTGGGACAGGTTTACTCGGCATTGCTGCCGCAGCGGTGTTTCCAGTCGCATCTGTACACCTTACTGATCTGGAAGCCATTGTGTCAAACCTGGAGGCTAATGTCAGAACGAATGAAGCTCTCTTCTCGAAAGGTAAGTCTCCTAGCGTAGGCGGACTCGACTGGTCGGAGCCATCCGCTGCAAGCCTGGATCGTCGCTTTGATCTCATTCTGGCCTCCGATCCACTCTACTCGCCCCTACATCCTGCTTGGCTCGTTGATACGATATTCAAGTACCTCAATGAGCACCCGACGTCACGTGTCGTGATTGAGCTACCTTTGCGGGAGGTATATGTACCCGAGGTAGAGGAATTCAAGAAGAGGATGGCCGACGGAGGCCTGGCGCTTCTAGATAGTGGAGAAGAATTGGGGACCGAAGACTGGGTAGATGATACCGGTCATGGCAGAGATAAAGTTCGATGCTGGTGGGGAGTCTGGGGATGGCGATGAATTTGAGCCAATCCTACCGACCAGTTCGTGGCCAGCACTGTGAATGCACTGACGGACGTCCTTCGATATGGCTGTTCTGTCTAGTGGATCGCCTTGGACTGGGCACCGAACAATTGCACGGGCTTCCAAATCGGCAATGTCAAGATGTCCGCCACCGATCCGTAGTGCTGTTGATATAGGAATGAGATTTGCGTTCAATAAGTTGGGTTGGGGGATGCTGTCTACAACGAAGAACAATACTCAGTAACCCGGACTCCATCCAAGGTCTAGCGGCGAAACTACTCGAATTGAGGGAGTTCAACCTCCTTCTCGGTCTAAGCGTCGCTACAGGCGCAAAGCCATCACATCCGCAATACCTTTACGTCAAGCGAAACACCCGACATGCGAACTTGCATCCTCCCCGCATGAAATGCAGAGATAACTTAAGGTCGATCCAATCCGTCTGCTGCCATCACTCCGACGCGTCAGTTTTCTCAACCATTGCTCCAAATATGGGGACCACAATGCACCACCCACGAGCCCTCCTCAGCCTCATCCTCTCTTTCCTCCTCCTCCTCACCCTTGTTTCCTCGCCTATCACTGCCATCACCATCCCGCCGCCCCACTCCCCACCACCAGATCCCTCGTCAGCCCTCACCCCCCGCGCCCAACACACGCTCCGCAACGGGTACACCCTCCACTTTACCACCTCCACCGCCATCATGCCCATCCAAATCAGCGCCACCGCTCTCTCCCTCTGGTACACTGCCATCTGGCGCCGCATGAACACTCGCCCCTCCTCGCCATCGACCGCCCAGGTCTTCAAGCAAGCCTTTGCCTACAAGACGAAACACCTCAGCCTGACATTCTCCCCGCAGCTCCCAGCTTCCAACCTGGCCGTGAAGAGCATGGCGATGGCGTTTATGGAGTGGATCGAGGCGAGGGCGAGGCAGGGGTTTAGCGAGATGTATGAGGCGACGATGAATGGGCCGTGGGGGACTATAGGGATCAAGATGGAGTGGATTGGACCTTGATCTCTCTGATCTGACTGTTTTGGCTGGGTGGGTCCGTCTTCCCCCAGATATGCTGCTCAAAGACTCGACGATATCGCAGTAACATCCGTATCTCCAATGAAAGGTTATGTGAACATATTGGAATAAAATATTCTTCTAAAAAATCCACGACTGACGGAATTATCCAAGCGCTATTCATATTTACTCTCTTTTCTCTACTATCTCTTTCTCCTATCTCAACCTCCACCCTTCCAGCGTCTACAAGCGAGCCGTAACAATCTATTGAAATCAGAACAGAGTGCACGGAACCTTGATCTCTGATCCTTATCTTGCAAGCTGCATCCGTTTCCCTTCACATTCACCGCTCCAACACCCAACATCCCCAACGGTATCGCAGCAAAAATTGTATCCCCAATGACAGCTGTTACAAACTTGTTGAATTCAGATACTACTCCGTGAGAATTCCACGACTGACACAGCGACACAAGCGCTCATCCTCTTCCCTACCCCTTTCCCTTCATTCTTGTCCTCCATTCTCCCCAATCCCCACCCACTGACAAAGCCAATCTCATCGTCCAAACCCTCCCGTCCGTCAAACCGCAGCCCATTCTAAAAAAAATGCCAAACACTTTTGCCTCGCCCTTGACGCCCTTTATCTCCTCCGAGCCATGCGCCCGTCCAAGGTAGCAAGAAAGAGGTTTTCTGATCAGCATTGACACCTTTTTTCTGTATCCAACAGTAGGGCTTTTATTCAAATATGCATCAATCCCAAGCCAACGCCCTCGCTATGCCCCGTTTCTCCGTCTATATCTATATATATTATCCTTTCTATATTCCAGAAAGCAATAAATTTATTTATGCCACGGCGTATTTACCATCCTTTGTTTCTAACCAAGAAGAAGGAAGTCGTTATGCCACGGCGTATTTACTCCGGACCCTGATGCTCTTCCCATAGATATAGAAGAGATACGGCACAGGCACCATAAGGGCACTGACAGCGCCAAGGATGGTGAGGGCGTAGTGCACACCGAGTTTTCTGTAGAAGGGGATGGCGACTTCGACCATGCCTCTAATCCGAAGATTAGTATATTGCCTGAAGTCAGATAAACGCGGAAAGGTGGAAGACGAGAAAAAGGCGGAAAGAAAAGGGAGAGGAAACGTACCCAGCAGCAGTATACCGTATCAACGTCACGCTCGCCAACGCACTCGCTGCATACCCCTCATAGCTATCAATGATATACTGATAGCTACTAATAAACACGCACAGGATGCCATACCCGAACAGCACGCTGCTCGCCAAGGGACTCCAATAGCTGATCCGCGCATCCGCCGTCCATCCCATCCAGAACATGGCGATCGGTATCGCTGGGGCGCCGAGCATGGCGAACCAGAGACGGAACTCGGGGGGCAGGCGATCTCCGCCTTCCTGCTGGATGGTGGCGAGGTCGCGCTTGGCCCAGGTATGGATGAGGGGCACGAGGAGACAGGCGAGGCAGAGGCCGAGGCCGATGCCGAGGAAGGAGAGGCCGGTGATGCCCTCCGAGAAGCCGTACGTCTTGGTGAAAATGAAGGTGTAGCCGTCCAGGAAGGTGAAGAGGATGATGTATATGACGGTCAGGTACAGTGCGATGAGCATGATGATGGGTTCGCGGAAGGTGAGGATGAAAGGGCGGTAGAGCGCATGCGTGAGGCGGTGCAGGAAGGTTTCGTGCCGAACTTCCACTTCTGCGCGATAGCGGTCGTCGGAAGTGAGGTGTCGGAGGTGGTGGGCTTTCCATTGTAGGAGGATCGGGGCGTAGGTTTCGGGCTGGAAGAGGACGACGAGGAAGAGGACGAGGGCGGAGATGATGAGGGTGATCCATTCGGTCCAGCGCCAGGAGACGAGGGAGGATTCGCCGATGAAGCCGCCGACTACGGGGCCACAAATGGGGCCCATGAAGGCAGCGGTGGCGAAGACGGGGAAGGCGTAGACGCGCTCCATGGGGCTCCAGAGATCGGAGATGGACCCGCCGGCGCAGGTCAGAGGAGTGGAAGCGAAACAGCCAGCTATGAAGCGGAAAGCGAGTTGGGCGCCGATGTTAGGCGCGAGAGCGGAGGCCATGATAAAGATCATGTAGAGGGACAGTGTGGCGATATAGACCGGATTGCGGCCGATAGTTTCGGAGATCGGTCCTGCAAGGAGAGCTCCTACTGTCTATAAGCGAGAGTACATCAGAGGCAGTGATGATTGACGATCGCCGTGCGGCTCTTCCTTAGGATGGACGGGACATTGGCACTTCGCTGTCAACGACATGGCCCGATGCCGACTCTTCTGCCACGATCCAGACCGCAAAACCGCCAGTCCGTGAACTCGTGAAAGCGAGAGAGTCATGCTACATTGAGTCGAGAAAATCGTACAGATTTTGGTTTTGACTGAAAGAAAAGCAGAGACGTACCGCACCCAAATCCTATCAGAAACAGACCCGTTGCCAACGACTCAGTAACCTCACTAACACCAAATTCCTTTGCCGCTTGCGGAAGAGCTGCCGAGTCGACACTGGAAGCAAACCCAACTACCCACCCAATGCCAGCAATGTTAACGCTACGAGTCCGTCAGCTGGATGCTCAACCTCCCAATCCTCTGCTATACTGCTTACGTTGCTCCAATTCTTGTCCACCGACTCCAGTTATGTGGATCCATGTCGTCCCTCTCCCCTTCGTACCCAACAACGAAGACATCTCCTGCCCCACCCCCTTCTTTCGTTCTTCTTCGGCGTACGTCAATTCCTGTCAATGTCATGCCCAAAACCGTGCCAATGCTCCTTTGAGCAGTTAGTGACCTGCTCAATGAGCGTCGCCCCATCCCGGCATTCTCGAAAGCCTCGTCGGCAGGTATCGGATCCGTGGCTGTTGTGTGCAAAGGGTCGCCATCTTCCCTGTTAAACTGTTCTGCCCTTTCGGAGTCTCTTGCATCCGTGGCGGAGGAAGATGGTGAAGCGGTTCCTGATGTGTCATTGCTGTCAGGGCCCAAGACCTTTGCTTTCTCTTGATCCCGTTTGTACTGGGCCTCGACATGGCGGCCGAAGCGGCGATACTGGAGGAATGACTGCATAACCAAAGGAACAGCGCAGAGTTGTAAAGATGTAGGGAAGACAGACAGGCAAAGATGAAGGAAGAGAAGCCATGACCGAAAACTGTGACGCCCCCAAGATCGGGCGCTATGCCACGGTTGGGGTACTATAGCGCGAAAGATTGAAGTTCGGGTCAACGTTGAGATCGTGGTATGACGCAAGTTTCATTCTCTTCCCTTTTGTCTCCGGTCATGATGCCTATTCTGCTTTGGGGCAAAGCAAGAGCGGGAAGGTCGACAAGGGCCGGAAAGCTTATCTTGAAAACTGCCGGCGTGCCGGAGATAGATCTTATAACCTTGGAATACTTAATCAGAGGGAGGCTTCGACGAAGTGTGGCAGTCATGACAATATTGTTTGGCCCTTGGTGAGCGCGAGCTTCGAGTTCCGCCCCTACCTATGCGCTGATGCAAAATCTTTAGAGACAAGCCTTGAAGTAAAGGAGAGCATTGCAAGGGGAATGAAAAACCAAAGAAGCCTCTTACTCTGCCACTCCGCCCCTTTTCAGTCTTCTTCCTTCACCCTGCGCAACACACCGCCCAGCGGAGACGTCTCGATAGAATCTTCGTCATCTTCAACCTGAGACTCCTCGCTGCTATCCGGAGTATAGTTGTCCCCACGGTCTGGTTGAAGCGTTTGGGAGCGGAGTGGTGAAAGAGGGACGTCTGCCCCTTGTTCGTCGTTTGTCCACAAGTCCGCCAGTGTTTCCATGACTGCCTCATTGCTCGTCTGCACCGACGCATTGAGCTATGTTCTCCTGTGTGCTGGGGTCATTTGGCCCTTAGCTCCTCCCCCGTATCGCTGCCACTCTCTCCAGGCGCATATGTGAGGAACGTCACTGACACCGCCGTTGCGGGTCTTTGAGTAGTATAGGAGCGCACCTCGCCTTTCGTGAGGATGCTCAATACCTAGCACAATTGTCAAATGTTAGTACTTATCTGTCTCCGTGAGGAGAGCGTCTTCAGAGGTCAGATGCATGATATCTTCGAATTCCGAATGTTCAATGGCGAGTGGTGCACATGGTCGCACTGAAGGGTTCGCTGAAAGCTGTAGTTGCTTGGAAGATGCACGATGTCCTCTTGGGATGGCGGTGATAGCTAAAGAAGCGTACTCTGCGTATCATAGGACTGAAGCCCACAGCCAGTGGTACACAATCTTATGCTGTGTCCTGTGAAAGCAGAATCTTCGTGAACTTACATAGCCCGTGACTCCTGCGCCGGTCGGCCTTCCCCTCAACCTTCAGATCTACCGCGAGCACTGGGCTCATGGGCGCCGTACGAGCAGTCGCACGGGCCGAGCGAACTCGAAGCTCGTGTGGATCGTCGTCAAACTCCTTGCAATCCTTCTCGGTCCATTCGTAGGGAATGTAGAATAAGGCCGGGGCATTAAGCTGCCACTCGATGTGTTGGTCGTCCTCGATCCAGTACACGAAGCCTCGCTTTGTCCGCCTTCCGACCTCGTTGAGAGCCAAGCAAACCCCTTGACGATGAGAAGGGTAAATTGGGTTATTGGTGGAATGATGGATGCTGATTGCTATATCTTCGCTCATAATGGCGCATCCAGTCAGTGGATCCGTGCCGAGGTTGAGTGCCAATGACATCCTGGGAGGCGCCAGAATCAGTTGTGTGAGAAGAAGCTCGGCAGGCTTGCTGGTCGGACAGTGATTGTTCGATATGCCTAGTGTAGAACAGAACTTATCTTGCGCAATGAGGGTAGGAGAGAAGTGAGAGAGCACAGTCAACCGAGGAACTAGTACTTAGCAGGGTCCCTGTGCGCCTCACCACCTAATGCTGTAGATCACTCCAAGAGTATCCCAGTCTTGTGCTTCGTGTACTCTAATCTCTGTGGTTGGTCATAGAAGGGGCCAGTCTACAAAGCACTTTCTCTTATTAAGTAAATCAAGCCAAAGGTGGATGTCCGCTTTACACCAGAAACGTCCACCAACTCGGCCACACGAACTCTTCCTCAAAAATCCGCCTGACCTGCTCGACCACAAATTTCTCCACTTTTCCCACATTCTTCAAGCTTTGCTTGCCACCTTCCCGCTTGCCAATCTCACTCTCAACCCTGATTTCTTTGATCAAGCCTCCAAGCTTATCTCTCCCTCTTGTAGTCGCGGCAGCACTCGCAAGGCCACCTCCTTGGCTCGTGGCCTCAGCACCAACGAGTATCTGCGCGTCCTCTGCCCCCAAGAAGCAGAAGTGGGCTCTTTTCCGGAAATAGGCAAGTAGGGCGACACCGTCGAAGCTTAGGCCTGTAATGGAGAGCTTAAGAGGGATCGAGGCGAATGAAGACATAGGGTAGTCGAGCAGGAGCGAAGCTGTAATGGACAGTGAGACGCTTCCAGTATAGGTAATGTGCATAGTTATCTGGGTGTCGAGGGGCGAGGGTGTGGACGGGGACGAGGCATGTTCGCCATGCTTCAGTGAAGTGGCGTCCTCAGGCTGAGTGGTCGACCGTGAAGAGGGACGGTAGGAGTCTGATGTCGAAGGTCGAGTCGAGGGGTCGGCGTAGGATGGTAATTGGCGGTGTGGGGATTGTGGCCTTGAGAAGGTTGTAGGAATAGAGAAGTGATGATCAGGCCATGCTGCGAATGCACCTCCTCCTGCTACAGTTGCTAATGGTGTTTGTGAGCCGGAGTAACCAGCGCTGAGAGGTAGATGAAAGTAGCTCAGGTTAGAAGAACCACCTGGCATGCCCGGTGTACCAACGCGAGGGAGAAATGAGCTCGCGCCGGAGTCTGCTAGACCACTGGGTCTTGAGCCTTGCGTTCGAGTATCGATATACGTTGGGCGCTTGGCAGGAAGCGCTCCATTATGTGTGTGGCCATTCGAGCCTTGTGTATGCCTCAAAGGCTCGATGGTGGGCTCAATATCGTCAACTTCATCATCTTCGCCGCTGTCGCTGTCATTTTCATAAAAGTCCGGTAGTGGATCACTAATATCCTTCAGCTCCACGACAGGACACTCTTGGCCGAAGTCGAAAGAGTGGACGTGTACCGAACGTATGAAGCCGGGCAAGTGGATTTGTTGGAATTTGTCGTCAACGAAGAGCCTGATCGTTTCCGCGAGGGCGATGCCCTCTGTGCCGGTAGTGAGACTGTCCCAGTCAATGTCTATCGACATCACATCATAAGTGTGTGAGGAAATGGAGGATGTTGCAAGAGTAGAATGGCTTACCTATGCTAAACTCCGGCAGGTATCTCCGTAGCCTTTTATTGACCCTAGAGCTGCTGAATGCCAAGATACAGGCATCGATTTACGATTTGGATATAAAGAAGTCATCGACCACGAAGATCTGATTTCAGAGACCGTCCTAATACTCTTCGACAGATGTGATCCTAGCAATGATACATTCACAGCAATTGGCACATGTCAAGTCTTATGATATATCAGTCGCAGGGTTGAGGGAGGTCTTGTAATTGTTGTATCAGCTTTGAGTTTATCCCACTGCGGTATACGCCGGAAGTCAAGAAAGACGAACTACGATGTCCACGTCCGCGCAGAGAATTCTCGAGACGGTCTGTGATTGGTGATGGCAGGATGTTCGTTGCCTTGATATTTTGAATGGTGTGTTCCGGGTCAGCTCTTATTCAAACATCGAATGATGGTCCGGAGCACAACTCGGTAGAACAAGAGGTAGCACAACTGGTGACCCGGACTCCGAGCTCACACTTCTTCAATAAAGTAAAGTAGGTCTCATGTCGGAGAGAGCAGCCGGTACTGAGGACCCGTTGTAGGGCATTCTGAGCCGTCTTCAAGCTTCATCATCCCGAAATCTCCCGATCAGATAACTTGCGAATACGCATATAAGCTGCCAAGGTCCTCCTTGTGTAACCTGCTCAAACAAGTAAAGGTTTCCCTACGCCGGCGTCCCTCACACAGACTCGTCACCCTGCCTCTTGCCGCACCGTTGAGCTCGATGTTTACCTGGTTCAGTCACGGGAAGGACCGAGACCCGCTGCAGGATGCCGCAGATCTTGTATCGCTGACTGATGTAGTGGGGACGGCTTAGATGTTGGAATCGCTCCGAATGCCGTGTGTTTCCCTACCTCTAGGACACGTCATTTGAGTTCTCATGTTGGCGAAATGTTGAGGTGGATACGGTACAAGTCCGACATCGCCATCGAAACTCCCGCTTCAAGCACTAGAGCCAGACCGATCCTTTGAAAGGCTCTATTTAGGCTTTGAGTCCCGCATAGCGGTCGCAGTTCCGATAGCCTGCATCATGCACGGAATCCGGCAGTGCATATGCGACGAGATCTAGTATTACCCTGATAATCTTGTCATACGCTGAATGATGACCCGAGAGCCGAGCGGGTGTAACTTGAAAGTTTACGCCCAGGCCGCATGAAAAGGTGCGAAGAAGAATATATGTGTATATGGGGGATATGCAATGAAATAACAGAACAGTCCGAGTTAGCGATTAGTGCAAGGGCTATTCCATATCAAAAGACCCATCGTGCTGGGTAAAATCAATGAAAATGCCTGAAGCCGATCGGTCGCCACTCCATTAGAGTACCCGCATCTTAGAAAATCTGTCTCAGAAACCTGATGAGCCTGGTTCTATCGTGTGCTTTGCCCAATCCCACTCATTGCGTGCCCAAGGGGTATCTAGAAGCCAGCGCCAAGAATGCTCGCGCAAACAGTATCTATGCTTGATGAAACGAATGACCAAGGCGATATTGCAAAATAAGGTCGTATATGAAAAAGTTTCCGTTTGGACATGCAACAGTGGTCCTGGGCCTACGGCCCCTCGCGCACCCAATACACATTGGTCGATGTCTATCAGAAAGGTCAGCCTTCTACAATCGAACCCGCACGATGAGGAAGACGTACTATCCACGGCATTTGGTAGGGCACTTTCCTGCGTGCTGGACGGTTCTCTTCGACTCGCCCTTACAGCCGCCGGCCTTAGAGTCGGCACACGGTGCCTTTTGGGTCTCGGAATGACCGCAGCTGTATTTGTGTTCGACCTTAACACACATGATGGGCAAGTCTGTATATAGCAGCTTTTCTGAGAGTGCTCGGAGTGTAAGCGTCTGGGTGTAGCTTCTGTGGACGTTGTTCAGCACACTCTTTGTGACACATAGGGGCACGAATACCGTGATTTACGATGTCGGGAAAGCCACAGAGTCTGCGGTTCGTTCTTGGCTCTTCCTGGATCAAGGATGAGGATCGAAGCTCATTCATAAGGAAAAGAGCGACCCGGGGCAACGGCTCCACGCTTTTCGGCCGAGGTCTGATTGCTACACAAAATGGAAATTCAGGAAAGTGAAATAGCGCTGCAATAGCCCGATCTAAGTGGAATAAAGGAGCTATTTGACATGTACGAGTGGATGACAGAAGGTGTCTTACAAGAAGAATCCTCACCACTAATTGCACAAGTAGGACAGGCACAGCCAGAATACCAAAGCGCGAGTTAGTTTCAAGAGAAACGACGGGTATGCGGGCTTCACAGATGAGGCCCATCTGCTGGAAAGTAACAGCAGGCTTCTTCATACTTTGAGAGAGAAGATAGGGGAAAGGGAGTGGATATATCCTCAATGCGAATGACTTAATTCATGCTGGGATCTGATGGACGCAAAACCCTGAACAGGGATGCCAACCCTTGCATCTCGGCAGCTCGGGAGAAATCTTGGCATATCGGACAGTCTCTGTGGCTAATCAGCGTGCATTTGATCGCGGGGACAAGAGAGTGTCATGGCCAGCGCTGGCGTTGTTGAGATTCTTGATACTGCGACTGTGCTGCAGCAAGGCAAGCCATGCGTTCTTCTCCCGAACGTCCGCCGGGGATGGATAGTTGCATCGTCCGAGCGCTGGACCCTTCTTGCCGTCCTTCTCGGTCAAGAGCAGAGACTCATTGACCATCGTTTGTAGTTGGCCATATGACGACAATAATATCTGTGCGACGAGGCTGAACATTCTCGTGTGCTTCTAGTGGGTATATCTGCATACTGTGCGAGATAATCGAAGTGCCGAAGCTATTATGGACGTCTCTCTAGTTCTTCTCGGCCGAACTCGTCGAGGCTCTGAAGATCAGTCGTCGCGGAGAATTAATGTGGGTGCTATAGGTGAATCGGCGGCTGCCGTTCGGCCAATAGGAGCTGAAAGACTCGAGAGTCGAGGATTTTGCGAAGGAGCCTGCGACAAAGGCGTATGTGCTCACTGGATCGTAGATATTCTCCTCCCATGCTGGGCTACTCGATCATTGCAGACCAGTCTCTAGCGGTAGTGGCCCATGAGTTGCTCTGATTGGGGTGACTATCCCAGGAGGGGAGGATCTCGACGTGATCGAGGTCTGAAGGGATAGGGCGAACCGAGACACACTTGCAGCGGGGGGATGAAGAGATAGCTTCCGCCAGTCTAGTTTGAAGCCGGTGCTGTAAGGCGTGCAAACCAGCGGTGAGTACACACTACACAGAGTACTAGTAGCATACCGCATGGGATAGAAGTCAGATCATAGTTGATTTAAAGATCGTGGAGCCGTTGTTGACTGCCGTGAAGGACCATGTCGTGGTGCGCTTCTTCGGCTTCAATATGATCGAGGTCGAAGTAGGGAGTATGTTTTGGTGAAGAGGAAGAAGCGAAGCATTGGGCCGGAAGGGTATGCTGCGCATCGAGATCGCGAGATCCGGATGGTGGCTTGCATCAAGTCTGCAGAGTGCAGACTCGTTAACGGTAGCTTCGTCGGCACGACGTGTCCATAAGGGCCTGTTTGGATTCAAGTAGTACCCCCAGTAGTCCTATTTGTTCCGAAGGTGCAAATAGTACTAATTGTTCCTAATAAATAGTACTATTTTTTGGATTCGTGATCGTTAAGAACGATAAGACCCTTGCTAGTGTAAACAGTAAAGTAGGGTTAAGATCAATCGCAACGCCCCATCAATATTGAGTTACACTTCGCATCTAAATAACTTTTACATTCATCGCTCGAATTTTGATTTTTGCGATTCAAAGTATGCATAACTGTAATCGCTATCGTATAGTAGATTTTTGTAAATATTGTGTCGTGACGCATTGAGAATATATCAAGAAAGCATATATGTAGTGTAAAATTAAACAGGGCAACTTGAAAACTTTCGAGTACCAGTAGCACTATTTGCACCTTATACGTTCCTGTTGACGAACTGCGAAAATGCACCAATTATAGTATCATTGTCGCGATACCCGCTATTATTCGATCAGTAGTACTACTGCGATTTGAATCCAAACGGTGGTGAAAAATAGTACCTTTAGTACTATTTCAGGGTCCAAAATTAGGTCCGGTAGGACCAGTAGGACTACTGGATGCGAATCCAAACAGGCCCTAAGGTATTAGTACCAGTACTAGTAAGACTGTCGCGGGAGGCTGCACAACGTAATGATCCTTCAAGTACGGCAATCTCATATACAGGCCAGGTGTATACCTCAAGGGAGTTTGGAAGGAGTGACGTGCGAAAGCAACAAACTCATGCGGCGCTCAGTTGTTGCTGCCAATGTCAAATGGCAGTCGCGATCGCTAGGCGAAAGCGAAGGAAGCAGACCGGAAGACGGATCGGTCTAGGGCCTACGATGCACGGCCACGAAGAGGTGTGAACATGCCACTCGTTGGACTGGGCTGCTATCTATACATATACGTGGGGCAACTCGATGCTACCGTTGGCTCAACTTGAGACGAGCTCAAAACAACCACAGCCACGCCCACTAAAGCCTGAGTGGTTGTAGATCAGAGGCCATGTGGGAGGACAGATGAGTCGCATCTTTTACTGGCTTAAGAGTGCCAGTGTCACGAGCGACGAAGTGTCGCAACCCACTTCTTCCCGCTCCAGAGTTCAAGCGTTACCAACAAAAGCCCAGGCTCAAATCCGCAGACCTTCACACTCTCGATTCCTTAATCGTCTACATTGACAGATCCTTGTATCCATTCAGCATGGCATCTCCGAAATCCTCCCCCACCTTCATCCAGCTTCTACCAGCCAAAACCTACGTCCGGCCCGAGATCGAAGTAAAGTCTCACGCCTTCAATGCGGATCTAGGCCTACCCACGGCCGACGAGATCCAGGAAGCCATGTTGAAGCGCAGGTCCAGTAGTGCCAGCACGGCATCAAACGTCGCATCGAGCAACGAAGGGGAGCGACGACATTTCCTACCGCTCGCCACATCGACGTTGGTCGAGGAGTCGGGAGAGCTGTAACAATGTCCAAGTATACATCCGGGCATCCGGTGACAAAGTAAGGCGCGTCCAGGACCGTCGTGGGGGTTCTGGAAGGTGGCTTGGGGCCATATCGTTGGCGGGAGGCTGAATTGGTCCTAAGAAGACAAGTAATCCAGTCGCGTACGGCTGTAAATATCTGAAGCATGCGTCTTGATCAAATTTTGATCGACAAGTCAAAACGATCCAAAACCAATGCAAGACTAGTGATGACGCCTGCATATGTCAAGAGAATACCCATTGATTCGGCTTGTCCCATCGTCAAGGTATCTAGAGTCAGATTGATCAGACCAGTGAGAAGGTTCGCTATCAGGAAAACTGCCAGCCCGTTGCGATTGAAAGCTTTCAATACCCAGCTAGTCGCTCGTTCGACTTCTTTCCGTTCGCTTGCACTATGAGTAGCTTTGTAGACAGCCGGGAAGAGCAATGTCTCGACAATGCAGAACAGCGTAATCTGAGCGCAATTGAACGCGGCGACCCATACGACATATGGAAGATTCGCTAGTCTCCTGGACACTTGCAGCCCTACTCCGTAGTTGTACGATGTGGAGACAAAGAAGGAGAGACTCCAGAGACCAGACCAAACCACTAATTGGATTAATAAGCGCTTCCTTTGGACGAAGGTGTTAGGTGGTTCTGGACTGGCAGCATAACGGGGAAGGATCTGTAGACCAAGGGCTTTTCCGGCGAGAAAGATAGCCAGGTAGCCAAAGAACGAAAAGACACCTTCGCGATTCTTGCTCAACAGGTCAGTACGGGGCGCTGTAAGGATGTATGCTTTGAGGTCTGTAGACTCCAGTAATGCCTGATATAGGCCCACTACGAGTATCGACAACAATGCAAGTACGGATGGTGTCACTGCGAAAAGAGCATCGAATAGTGCCACAGACGGGGGCAGCAGTGCAAGAGTAAAGAAAAAGTTCCAGTGTACTCCGTACTCTGTAACGTGTTCGGCGTAGTCGAGACCTTTGACGCTGTATAACCTGACCAACCCAAGAACCAACAGTGGTAAAGCGTGCTTGATAGAGGCGGAAACCTGCTGAGAAAAGGTCTTTGACTTGCGATCATGTTTCGCTTTGAGTATTGGCCTAGCGGCGACCAGTCCCGCCGTGAAAACAAATGAACCCACTCCCATGTCCATTAGCGACGTACCCCAGTTCTCAGCTTTTGCAAAGCGACGTGGGAACACCTTGAAGTCGACGGCAAGGATGGCGAGACAAGTGACCACCAGCATGCTTCCTCGATAAGCCGTTATGAAGGGTCGCACTGGAAGCGGTTCAAGATACTCTTCTGGAGCCCGTTCTTTTCCATTCGCCATGGGTCGCTTCCCGACTCGTCTTTGCTTTTTCGAAGCTCGCGGCAGAAGGCAAAGCCCAAGGGCGGGCAAGGCGAGTGAAGCATTGAGTGCCAATGGGAAGGGTGAGTATATAGTTGTTGCAAGGAGGACAGCTACAACGTTAAGGAGGAAGTCGGTCAACGTCGCCGCAAAGCCGTATCTGGCGAAGAGATCTTGCCGAGACTGAAGAGCCGCCCACAGGAAGTAAGCTGTCTAAGCATTTACCCATCAGCTGCTGGCCTCCTGATGATGTGGTTGTACCTACCGGAGCGACTGCGGTTACATAGTTGATCTCCCAAATGTCTCCGCCAGATAAGTTCGAGACAAAATTCTCCTTCAATGCTTTGTAGCTTTGCGCCATCCTAGGCTACCTGGGCCTCTCATGACCTTCCAGGTATCGGGAATACACGCACATAGCAATACGTTTAGCATTGAACGGCCAGGGCCCATGTACTTCAAGAATCCAAGGGCGAAGTCGCTCAAACACACTCGGCCAGCAATGATGCTGAGAGAAGGATGGCGTCAAACCCTAGACGAGCCCTGAATTTGTTTCCTTACCAATTTTCTGGAGAATCAACGATTTAATGTGTGTTATTTCGATTTCCACAATCCTACTCGAGAAGTCAGAGTTAACATTCAAATATCGATTCCCAGACCGCCAGCGAGTAGGCCACTACACATCAGTATCCCCGTGAATGCCCAAAATCGTGGACGAACGTTCAAGCACAAGCACAGCTTAATATTATCGACGACAGATGGCATTTCCCTGTACCCAGTCCTTTAATCCAGGGCCAAGCACCTGTATTACGGAAGGCTCTCGAACATGACCACAACACAAGACTTACTCTTGTAAGCTGATAGGCATCTGCCAAGCCCCTTCCTGAATCCTTCTGTAGGTGCCCTCAGCCGCAGCGCCTATTGTGATTCTCAGCAATCCTAGTGGGTAAGCTACAATCTGTCGAAGATTGCGCTCCGTTCAATCTTTCTATATTGAACAATATATTTCGATTTCTGTAGTTTTTGTGAGCGTTCAATCTGATCTACTTGTCATGTTCTCGATTTCCCTCCGCGACGGCGTACGGAGTCAGCTTACCGAAGGATGGACGGAGCTGACATCTAGAATCCTTCCGCCTCATTGAATTCTCAACTGGAGCAGCCGCGTGATTCATGAAGTCTGCCTTATGGGACTGTGCCTCAAGCTGGCTGACAGTTGCCTGGAAGACTGTATACTCTCATTGACTATATAATTCCTTTCTCTTTCTTCTTCTTTTCCTTTTTCAAAACCAAGTATCATTGGAAACCAAACATAGTTCTACCTATAGCACTCATCAAAATCTTCGCCTCAACTATGCCTACCCAACAACCCCTTGCCAAATCCCCCGAACACCTAACCCCCGACCAAGCCCACGCCCTCAAGACCCACAACGACGCCCGCGACGCAGCAAGCAAGCAACACTCTCACTCGCGCCCCTCACTCGTTTGGGACGCCCATCTCGAGGCCGAAGCCGCGAAATGGGCCCAGCATCTGGCCACAGACAATAAAGGCCTGCATCACAGCACTGGCGACCAAAGACCCGGGCAGGGCGAGAATCTGTATTGGATGAGTGGGGGCGGAGATGGGGATATGTTGGCGAGTGGGAGCCAGGGCTGGGTGGACGAGTGCAAATCCTACCATGGCGAGAAGATTGGCGAGGGGAATTTTGGGTCTTATGGGCATTATACGCAGGTGATTTGGCCGGCGACTACGAGGGTAGGTGTTGCGGAGGCGAAGAGTAGTGATGGGGGGAAGTTTGTTGTGGGACGGTATTCGGCGCCGGGGAATTTCACTGGCGAAAATGCGTGGACTGGGAAGTGAGATGGGATGGGATGAGCTGTATTGGAGGAGACATTGGGGGACAAGAGGGTGACAGGCGCTTCTAACGGGGGAGTTTTGTTGTATCTTCGCAAATGCTAGCCCAGGAGTACTTATTCTTAACTCCTTGATGAGACGCGCGCACATACATGGTATCAATTGACAAATCCATAACCAAAACCCAGCCAGAGAAAAGGAAAGACTTGGCGCATGTGCAAGTCGGCAAACTGTATACCATGTAAAGATTAATGATGGTGTTCCCTTCTTCAGCGCTTGAGACAAAAGCACGCTTTGACGTATTCACGATGGATTGCACCACCAGCCAACACCCATAACTAGGAAATATGCAAATCACCAAACGATTTGACTTTCAAGTAACTGTACCCTACACGAGCATTCGACGTGTACCTGAGGATCGATGGATGACTTGGGGCGCCACACCAGGACACGGCATATGAGAATTACTTCTCACCTTTGGCAATCCACATGCTACACCACATTCTGACACAGACACACTTGTCCAATTAACACAATGCCGCCCCTCAGAGTCCAGCATGGGCTCCCTAAAGCCATGATCGATGATGACACCCTATCGGCAGCCGTGGATTCACTCGAGAAGGTGTGGGCACTGTGTCAGCTGGACAGAGGGAATACCTGTTGCAAGCTCTGTCCATCAAAAAGGCTTATCGGAGATTGCATGCGGGGCCGTCTCCAGCAGTATGACAGTGATACAGTCAGCTCATAAGCAAGCCCGCATAATGATCATGCCCACGCGTCTGAAAATCAGTAACAAGCTCGGACAAGAATTACACAAACACCACAAAGCAAAATCATGTTGGGATAAGGCATGCAGCTCCGTTGACATCGGCCCGACGAGGTCTCACGGCGCAACTTCGGCAGACGCCCAAGGCGCAAGCTGGCATCAAGAGCTGGCCGATTCGACGATTGCTTCCTCAAACTTGTCACCATGATCCGGCGATGGTAGTCATAGCTGGTCGGGACACTCATTTAGTGTTGCTTCTGGATTATCTTTGGAAGGAAAGCTATGAAGGCAAGATGCCTGTCACTTTCAGGGCGTATGACTTCCTCAGCAGTTCTACACGAGTGACCAGACAACTGATCTTGTGACGATTAGTGATTTTATGGCTCCTCATCGCTGTTGTCAAGGCAGAGCGACAAGATGACACGCTCGTTCCGGAGGCTTTGGCCGCCAGCGCGCACACAGTCAAGTCAATACCGACCACGGCCACAAAGGGCAATCCAGCTGAGCTCGCCCAGTCGGTGAAAGAAGATGACGAAAAGTACAGAACACAGGGTACCAATGACGATGTAGGGGGGAAATACAAGCGCTGACGAAAACACAGCATCCTACGCCGTCGAAGAAGCCCTGTCTGTCCTCCACAGCATCCAACGACATCGCAATCGTGTGGCCCGAAGTGACAGGAGTAATGGCGTTCTTGGTACGACTCTATACTACGCCAAGGAAGCGTTTGCCTTCCTGTTCATGAACGCACCGCCACAAGACGATTACCTCAACCCGAGCACCCCGAAAAGGAAGCTCAGCAAGCCTTTGGCGAAAGCGACAAAGCTGCTGGAGGACGCTGCGCAGGACGGAGACCAAGATTCGATATTTTTGCTGGCGGAGATGAACTTCTTTGGCAACTACACATTCCCAAAGAATTACAAGGAAGCGTTCCGGAGATACGACGATCTGGCGTCGCTCCATGGCAACGGCTCTGCGCAGCATATGCTTGGGTTCATATATGCAACTGGCATTGGAGGAGCGGTCGAGAGAGATCAAGCAAAGGCTCTGATGTACCATACGTTCGCAGCGTTGGGTGGTGATACCAAGTCGCAGATGACCGTTGCATATCGACACCATACTGGGGTAGGGACGCCGAGAAACTGTGACGAAGCTGCGTATTGGTACAAAGAAGTGGCAGGTAAAGCTGTCGCTTTCTCGAGGTCTGGACCACCCGGGGGACAAGCTTTGCAGAGAGATGTATTCCGGATCGCGGACGAGAACGGCGGAGTCTACGGGGAAGGTGCCAGTGTCGTCAGCTCTGGTGTGTTCGCAAATAAAGCTGGACCAAATTCGGACCAGCATGCAGCTTTCGACGATGTCTTGGAGTATTTGGACCTCATGTCACGAAAAGGAGATGTCAAAGCTACGTTCAGCCTCGGTCGACTGCACTATGAAGGATCACGGACCATGAAGCGCAACCTGAGGACTGCTCGAAGCTACTTCATGAAAGTCGCGAGGAAGTACTGGGCGAAGGACGGCTCGATCGTTACCGAGGATAGCGCAACCGGAAAGATCGCTGCAAAGGCTGCGGGCTACGTTGGGAGGATGTTCCTTCGAGGGGAAGGTATGGAGCAAAGCTTCGACAAAGCCTTGACCTGGTTCCGGCGGGGACTTGCCAATGGTGACGCGCTCTGTGAGTACGAGCTGGGGCTCATGTATCTCGAAGGCCTGGGCGTACGTAAAGACGTAATGGCCGCAGCGGATTACTTCACGGAGGCAGCGAACCAAGATTTTGCATCTGCGCAGGTCAGACTGGCACAGCTCTTTCTCGACCAGGGAGACGTCACGACGGCAGGCAGATACCTAGAGATCGCAGCACGGCATGGCCATATCGAGGCCTTCTACCATCTGGCCGAACTCAGCAACCACGGCATCGGACGAGAGCGATCCTGCGGCATGGCAACAGCATACTACAAGCTCGTCGCCGAAAAAGTCGAAACAATCCACTCCGCCTTCGACGAGGCGAACACCGACTACGAAGAAGGCGACCTCGAAAACTCCCTCGTCGCCTACATGATGGCCGCGGAGCAAGGCTACGAAAATAGCCAAGCGAACGTCGCCTACCTCCTCGACGAATACAAATCCATCCTCCCGCTCGACGCCCTCATGCCCTGGAAACAGCGCCGCCCCTCCCTGCTCCGCAACTCCATCCTCGCCCTCATCTACTGGACCCGCTCCGCCCGGCAGTCTAACATCGACTCCATGGTCAAGATGGGCGACTACTATCTCGGCGGCCACGGCATTGATAAAGACATGGAAAAAGCAGCCACATGCTACCAAACCGCCGCCGAAACCCATCAAAGCGCGCAAGCCCTCTGGAACCTCGGCTGGATCCACGAGAATGGCCTCGGCGTCGCGCAGGACTTCCACCTCGCGAAACGCTTCTACGACCAAGCCCTCGAGACGAACACCGAAGCCTACCTGCCCGTGACACTCAGCCTGACGAAGCTCCGCCTGCGCAGCGCCTGGAACACGCTGACGCACGGAAGCGCCAACTCGATCCAGAGCGAGCCGGCGCCGAAGAAGGAATGGTCGCTCGGCGAGTGGATCTCGAATTTCCTCGAGGACGATGAAGCGCATCCGTACTACCATTCCGCCGAGGACGACGACTTCATCGACCAGCAGGCGGAGACGATGCCCGGTGGCGATGATTTCTACGATATCATTGACGATGGCATCGTTGAGGGTCTGATTATCATCGGCTTGGCGGCTACGTTGGCGTTTCTCGTGTATTATCGACAGCAGAGACAGGCTAATGCTCGGAGAGCAGCGGCACAAGGGCAGATAGGGGCGGCGGCAGGGCCTTTACCGGGACAGCAGGCGGATGGGGGGTTCTTCCCTCCGCCAGAGGACCCGGGGTTTGGGCAGTGGGTTGCTGGGGGGGTGGGTCATTAGTGGGCTGCCGGCGGGGTCGGCCATTAGGATAGGGATCATAGCGTCGGCGTTGGTTGTACAATAATGTCCATTCCTTCACCTCGGACCATGCTGAAGGATATCCTATCCGGAACAAGCATTATGTCTTCCAATAAAGATGCGACTACGACCGACGCTATGTGCACCCTCGGCACGCGGGTCCTTTTCCCTTCCTCCAAACCTTCGGCCCTCAGCTTTCCTTCTTCTAGGTTTTAACGCCGAGGATGGCGAATGTTGTTTCGATATGCTCAGTCGTGTAGAATATCGTATGTTTAGTCTCTTGGAATTGCGGGCTACATTCTACCTTTTGCGTTGCAGGTGTGACAATGGAAGGCGGGATGCAGGCCAAGCTCTGAAGTGAGATCCTATGCAGAGGACGCGAGATCTATGACGCTGTGAACCTCGGTCGGCGACGCGGTGAGAAGCGCTCTTTCTCACTTCCGCTCTGTGTGTTACTCTTTCCTTTTCCCGCAACCATTTTCATAGTTCTAAGTTTTGGGGATTATTGTGGAGTCAATTAAGGTGACTCGAACGGTCGAACCTTAGCGTCCTACACCAAAGACTCATACCCTTCATTTCATTTCGAATTCATACTGAGTGCCTGTCCATCCTGAATCGAGCTGTCCCTCCTTCTTGACAAATCAAGTTTCTGCATACGAAGGGTTTACCACTACAAATGGACCACAGCACGCCCGGCAAAGCGCCCATAGCAGGCTACGTCGACCCCTCGATCCCGAACCCCAACGGCCCCAACGACGCCCCCATCATAATCTATGGGTAAGCGCCCCTTGTCTCCGTTTCCCTCTCGCATTTTGCACTGTCTTCCAGTTTATCCTCACCAACCTGTTCGTTCCTCTTCCCTCCCACCTCAAATCTTCTAAACCCCGCCTTACGCCCTTCCGCAGCTACACACCCCACACCGCTCTCTCGGCGCTAGCACTCGCTCTCTACGCGCTGCTGCTCCTGCTACACATCTACCGCCTGTTCACAACCCGGCTCTACGTCTTCTCCTCCCTCCTCCTCACAACCATCGTCTTCGAGCTCGTCGGCTATGTCTTCCGGCTGCGCTCCTCTCCGCCTCCCGTTGGCGATCCTTACTCCGTGATTAACTTCGTGGTGTCCTACTTCTTCATCGTCGTTGCGCCTGTGTTTCTCTCGGCGGGGATATACACTACGCTTACTAGCTTGATCGCCTTGCTGGGGGAGGGGGTTTCGCCGTTGGGCTTGAAGCGGAGGAGTATTATTGCTGTGTTTGTCACGGCGGACGTGTTCTCCACTATTGTCCAGGTCGCTGGTGCGGCGCTCATCGGGGTGTCGGAGTCTCACCGCAAAGATCCCAGCACGGCGAATTGGATCCTCCTTGCCGGGCTAGCGGTGCAGGTCCTCTCCTTCCTGCTATTTCTGTTCCTCCTGTTCATCTTCATCAGTAAGGCAGGGAAAGCGACGATGTCGACGGGGCAGGGGGGCATGATGCGGTATACGGCTGCGGTCGTGGTCAGTAGTCTGCTTGTGTATCTGCGGACGTGTTTTCGGTTGGCGGAGACAGCGCAGGGGGTGGGGGGGTTTGCGAGTAGTCATGAGGCGTTCTTTGGGGCCTTGGAGTTTGCGCCGGTGGTGCTGGCGGTGGGGATACTGGGGTGGTGGCATCCGGGGAGGTTGGTGGGGAGGGGTAGGCGGTGATGTGGGGATGGTGCCAAGACGGATTGGGTCATGGGAGTAATGGTAGACGTTGATGGTGATCTGGTGTATGAGAACGAGAGTTGTGTTCTCCACTTGCCCTCTTAGCATATGGAAGGCGCCCAGTGACCATCGCAAAGGTGGGTAGCTCTCAGGGCAGATAGCGCCTCTGCCCATTTCAACCACATCCCATTTATCGTTTATAGTCACTGACGTGTGTGCCCTGAAAGGCCTTGTAACAGGAGGATCGCTCTTGGTACCGAAATATACGCCCCAACCTTTACACTAGAATTTGTGCGTTTCGGAAGCATGATGGAGGTTGCTAGTGTTTTATATGCAGTGACCTTCTCGACGCTTTCTAGCTTGGCATCTGTGCTTCATGGAAACAGCTTTTGATTGATCCGTTATCCAATTGAACACTGCATCGTAAGCCTAGCGGCAGACGTGCATGCGAGTAAGAAGTCAGACTTATAGTGTGGGACATTTCCTGAGTAGAGAAAGAGATCTATGGTCCAGTCCAGCCTCAAGATCCGTGGTTGCAGGTTTGTCCAACGCAATTCGGGTGCCGAAGTCCTCGCTCCTTGAATTCTGAATCACCATCTCCAAAACTTGCTGAGGACGAAGATCGTTACCATCTTGAGTAGGAGGCACCCCGTGTTGCCCCTGATTTGTCTCCCCAGCGGATCTGGGACGTCGGCGGAGCTCGAATTCAGCTCTCTCATGGTCGAGGATCCTTTGTCTTTCGAAGAACGCAGGCTGCTTCCATCTCACGATCACTGCAGCGACGAGAGCCAGCGCCACGCCGACACAGGGGGCCCATTGGCCTATCGAATAAAGGCTTTCAGTGCACGGTAGCCCGCCGTCTTGGAGCAAGTAGATCTCGTTGAGGACGATTACCACGGGCAGGCATACTGGGTTGAAAATGAAAAGCAAGTGTTCTGGTGAGGTAGTTTACCGGTCCGGAGCTCGGTCTTTGCATGGTTTCTGGCTTTAGCCTTTGCCCTCCTCATTTTAGGTATATCATTTCGCCCAGGCTGATTGGTAGCGATGGCCGTACGTAATTCAAGCTCGGTTTTCTTCTGCGGTACCAGTAAGAACGCAAAGATTCCGAACACGATACCCATCAAGGTAGTGATTCCTATTGTGACCTGAATCAGAGTATATCCAGCTCCGAACGCTCGCTTTTTCGACAAGATGATTATGTCTGTCGGCGACCGAAGTATCTGCTTGTTATCAAAGCAGGCGTAGCTACAGCTGAACGCAGGATCTTTAATTCCCCAGATGTCTCGCAGGAGATCGCCTTTATGAGACAGGCATTCTGGCTCAGTTGGATAGTTCCGCAGGAGCGCTATCAAAGACATCATTGCGCCGAACGCGACCAGAGATCCCCAAAACCCGAAGATGATACGTGACTGTACTTTCGGGATGACATCAGACCACTCAAACATGGGTTGAATCGCGAGACAGCTGACGCTAAGAATTGCCCAGACACCAATGAGGTCGAGGTCGTATAGTGGTTTAGACCCGATAGCGAGTATGAATGCATGTACGACAGCTGTACCAGAGTACATCAGAGCAGAAGCGAGTGCACCAGCAATGAGCCAGATATGGCTGCTGCCGACGGCGGCGAAGAAAATGAAGACGTAGAAAAGAAGTCAAGGTAAAAGCCCGTACTGGCCGCTGAGCTGGTAGGCACACACGATCTTACTTTGGTCTGTGGTCGGATCATACCAAGGGACAGCATAAGCTTGAACGCTGAAAAGGCAGATTATCGCAAGAAAAGACCATGAAGGTCCGGATAGCCATGAGCACAGCATCGTTACAAGCAACAATATAAGACCCTTGTGTGAGCAGTAGAGATATATCGAACTCAATAAGAGGTAGATGAACGTCGGTTTGAATATGAATCTTATGAAGAGGGGCTGTGTCCGCGCAAGTAATACCAGCCACTGATATCATACATAGCTGCCCGGCCACTGTTCACGATATGCTTCTCCCACCATTGCATTTGCAATTTGGAGGCACTGCTTCTCATATCTGATTTGAGCTTAGCAACTCGCCCTACCTGTAAGAGCCCTAGGAGCAGCCTGGCTGAGGCGCAGCAGTGATAAGGGAAGAAGCTGCAAGGTTGAAAGACAGAGGTGGCACTCCGTAGCACTTCGTAGCGCTTTCTGATATTTAGTGTTTAGGCGCAGCCGGGGGTAGCAGGGGATCAGAGAAGGACATGCTAGGAACGCTGGCAGAGGGAATGATATAAGTAGAAGTACATGGCGGCGACGGGACAAGAGCAACGAAGCCTAAAAAGGATAAGCGCCAGCAGCAAGAATGACATAGAGCTTGAGATACTTTTCCACCGCTCAGCTCCCCATCATACTCACCTCCGTAAACACACAACTGCCCATCTCTCCTTCACTAATCCACCATCCATTCTTTCCCAGAGCCTCTTCACCAACATCCAACCTAACCAAACGCGTCCTCCCCCAATCCCAACCCCAACCCCAAGACCTCACAACCCCACAATGGCCACCCCACCACCCACCTCCACCACCGTCTCCGAATCCGCCGTCATCGCGGCTCCGCTCTCCCATGTCTGGCACCTGATCAAGCTGCCCGACTTTCACAAGTTCTGGAGCAAGCTGAAGGCGAGCGAAGAGGTCAAGGGCGCGAGCCCGGAGACGGATATTGTCAAGTGGACGTTTGAGGATGGCGGTGTTTGGGAGGTGAAGCTTGAGGAGTGGAGTGTGAGTTTTGAGGGTTTTTTTGCGCGTTCTTGGATGGGGGGGGGGGGTGGTGAGGGTGATGCTGTGGGGGTGAGGTTGATGTTGTGGGAAGGGGGGGCTTAAAAGTGCAAAGGTTGGGAGTTGGGATGCATGCTGGGGGCAGGGATTGCTGTGGAGGATTAATTTTGCTGACAATCACTCTGTGGGTGGTACACAGGCAATTGACCACCTAATAACCTACTCCGTGATCTCCTCCACCCCAGCGCTCAGCTACACGAGTGTCATGTCGACGATCCGCTGCTATACAGTCACGTCAGGGAAGCATGAGGCGCAGACGTTTGTGCAGTGGACGGGAAATTTCTCGAGCGATGCTGATGCTGGTATGTGTGCCTTTTCCTTGCTTGGTGTGATTGAGATGGGAACGTGTAAGATGATGGAAATTGGGAGTACGGGGTATGGGGATTGGGGAGGACATGGGGGCTAACGTAGCTGTGTAGGGGTCATTGAGGATGCAAGATTCAAGCGCAGGGAGGCATTGGTGGATCTTGCGAAAGCGGTAGAGGGAAAATAGGATGGTGATGCGATGCCAGAGGCGATTGCTCCTTTCATGCACCAAAAGCGGGGAAAGTCGATAAAGTTGGGGATATGCTGGGCTACAAAGAAAGGTTGCTATGCAGTGATGATTCAATGATGCTACGATTTTCAAGATATGCCAAAATGTTATGAGCTAGAAGCTTGCTTGCCCTAGCGGAATGTGCCTACTGCCATTGCACAAAGACGTTGAAGCTGATCGCCCTCTCGACAAGGAAGTAGTGTCATCTGCTCTTCCGTAAGTCAGACTCAGCACCGCTGCTACAATATCTGCAAAATGAGGGCTCCATTTCTCAAAGCGAACAGTGCGCTCTGCCCAAGCCAAGCCCATCCCATCTCTTATTCCAATCAAAGCATTCAGCCAGCCAAAGGGGGTATCTCAAAGCAATCAACGCCACTCGCTATGCCCATCAAGCTCCGAAAGCCACTCGCGGAAAAGCCTAAGGAAACGTTTCTCATGCTCCGGGCTTTCAATCGACCCATCTCTGCCCCTGCTTGTCGAAGCCGATGATCTCCAGATCGATATTCAAGCTTTTCAGCATCATGTCCATCGTGAACCCCTAGCATACGCCCAACAATTAGCGTCTCCATCCCCACAGCTAACAGAAGCAGCTAGCTCATAGGCAAAGGCACATCTCACCTCATCCTCATTCCCTACCTCCTCCTCCCCCTCCTCCTTTCCCCCCTCTTCCTCATTATCTTCATCTCCATCGCGCTCTCCAGACCGCTCCCCACCCCCACCCCCACCCTCATCTTTCCCTTCTCCCTCCCAATCTCGCTGAAAATCCAGCATCCCCTGTCTCCTCTCCTTCTCCCTAGCCCTCCACCCCCTCACGCCCCCCATCCGATTAACCCTCTCCCTCACATCCCGATACACCTCCTCCGCTGCCTCCCGGCTCGCACCCCTCCACTTCCTCACCAACGCCTCGAGCTCCGCATCCGTATCGCTGGTCTCGAGCTTTAGCGCTTGCGTCGCGGTGTCCAGCGTTGCGCGGGCGGCGGCGAGGGTGGAGAGCAGCGTGACGTGCTGTCGGCGGAGGGAGAGAAGGGTGGGGCTAGGCGTTGACTTGGTGGTTGAGAGGGGTTGCCTTGGAGAGGTGGCTTTGGCTGGTGGGAGGGAAGTTGGTGGGGGTGGAGTGGGAGGTGTGGGGGTGGATGGTGAAGCGGCTGGAGGGGTCTTGAGAGGGGATTTAAAGGGCTTGGAGAGGGTGGAGGAGGGGTTGAGACGCCGGCGTTTGAGGGGTGGTGGGGGGGAGGGCATGGTGGGTGGTTGAAGGCTTGTGATTATTGGCTTAGCCTCTGACCATGGAGCAGAGAACGAAGGACGTGAGATTGTGAGATGAAGAAGCCATGAGGAGGCGCGAAAGAACCTTTATGGAGTGGGGTGGGAAAGTTGATGAGGAGATGAAAGGTGAGGTCGGACTTAGGGTTTATAAGTAGCCTATCTGCTTTGGGAAAAGCACTGAGGTCACGTGCTTGTCCCTTATTCATATGGTCATCAATCTTGCATTCTCTACTTTTGCCAACATTGGTAGCACGAAGGAAACAGGTAACGGTCGGCAGTACTCCAGAAACCTAGCCCTTATTTGCGAATGCATTCAGGAATCCTCGCTCATGCCCCTATAAGGGCACAAATATGCGAGGCCGAGCGTCCACCTTGAAATGAGAAGGCTCTGTCTGAATCCAGTCGATTGATCACAATGACCACATTATCATCAGATGCAGGAGATGGATCACCAGATGCTGTGCTGGATCTGCCAAAGTCTCCGGTTCCATACAAAGTCCTTACACGCCGCTAGAAGCGTCTCCTTACCAGTGTCCTCATTCTCACGATACTGGCGTCACCACTGACCGCCACAATTTACCTTCCTCTTCTCCCACTGCTTGCAGTACAGTTTGATGTTTCTAATCAATCTATCAATCTAACCATAACTATCTATGTACTTTTCCAAGCAGTATCCCCACTTTTATTCATCACCGCGTCGGATAGCTTCGGCCGTCGTCCAATCTATCTGATCACTTGCGCTGTCTGTACGGTGGCCAGCCTTGGGCTCGCTCTAAACAAGCATAGCTACACAGCCTTGCTGATCCTGAGAGCATTGCAAAGTCTTGGCGCCTCAGCTGTTCTTACAATTGCCTTTGGTGTCGATGCCGACGTCTGCCCACCAGCTGAAAGGGGGGCTATGCTAGGGCATACACAGGGAGCAGCCAATCTGGCTGTGTGTTTAGGGCCAGTGGTCGGTGGCTGGGTTACTCTAGGTAGTGGAGAGTTTACATGGGTCTTCTGGGCCTTTCTTCTCTTTGGACTTACGGTATTCATTGTCGTCGGCATCGCGCTACCGGAAACGGCCAGGAACGTGGTTGGAAATAAGAGTGTTGAAACGATAGGCTGGAGCCGAAATCGCCCGTCATTGGTCATGCCTCAAGAATGGAATGGCTTTGAATTGGATAGAATACAAACGAGCGAGGAGGGAACCGATTGCCGTGAGGGTCAAGCTACCAGTCAACTTGCGAAGCCAACGTCAAGTAAGAGGCATAAGTTCAAGATGGCCAACCTGTGGCCGCACTTCGGATCTTCTTTTACAAAGATACAGCGCTTGTGCTATGGGTGGCGGCATCCCCGTATACAGTATTGTATTGCGTTCAGGCGTCTATACTGACACTATGTTACGATATACACGCCTTCAACGAATTTCAGATCGGTCTTTCGTACCTGCCGGGTGGTTTTGAGACCGTGCTAGGCGAAATGCAATTGCAAGCTAGTGGAAACAATTTACGGAATGGTCGCCAAAAAGATAGGTCACACAATCGAGCTCTGAGGACGGTGTTGAGAAATTTCCGATTGAGATTGCAGGAGTGAGGGGCTTATGGTGCCTTCAGCTCTGCTACATAGGTGCTTTGATTGGCTATGGATGGTCGATTCACGCGTGTGCATATAGAAGTGTACCATAGGTCTTATAATTCCTGCTTGCTGCACTTTGCATTTCTTTCCAGCCAACCTTCAATTCTCTCCTGGTGGATATATTCCCTCGAAGTCCGAGTACGGCTACGGCTTCGAGTAACATCACTCGTCGTCTTTTATCGATCATCGCTGTTGCTGCTCTGCAGCCCTCTCATAAGCGTCATCGGCTGGAATTGGTTCCTTACCATGTCAACAGTTTTTAGCGATGGCGGTGGACTGGGCGCAGAGTTGGCGACCAAGCGATACTGGATGCAGTGGAGACTTCGGAGACTCGCAGAAACGAGAGAAAGCGAAGGCCCGCCCAAAACTGCCTCATCCCGTCACAGTATTCTGCCAATTTTGAGAAAGAATTTGGCGTTACATCGATAGATGTATCATATTTATGTCGTGGGCTGGTCAAGCATCAGGCTGATGTATACGGCTTTCAGACAGGCTAATAAAAACGAGGAAGCTACTGACGACACACTGGTGGTGATTATGTTGCACATAAAACAAAATTTTTACAGTCTTCCATCCAGAACCCCTTTTACGACAGGTATGACGATGCTACCTCGAGGAAATCTAAACATTCCTCGAGAAGCCCACAAGGGGTTTCCTGGAGGCGGTGAAGTCTTTGCCCTGAATGACAATCTTCAATTGGCGGGGGGGTTATATCTGTGTCCCGAATCCTGCTGCATCGCTCACAAAACGTTATGCTGTTGGTCCAAAACATCGACAAGATCTGTACGGAGGTACCACATCCCTATGATTCTCGTTGCTGCAACCATTGGAGGACTCAAAGTCTGGTAATGACGAATCATTCCTGTGTTCACCGCGGATTAAAAATCCGAATTTCGTCCCTCAACGCCTCGTACATAGAAGTATGAGAGACAAAATCCAGGTTTCTAACCCGCGATTAGTCGGCCTTCAGCAAATAGACGTTCATCGCAGCTCTCTTCACGATGGCAAAGCACGTCCAAGTAGGGCCGAGGTCCAAGCGTATACGCAATCCCAAGCACAGAATTCTAGGCAGTAGCAGAAGCGGCCTGCCGTGTGATGTGATGATCATACCTACTTACGGAGTAATGCGAGTGGCATGCAGATGCGGGGCGTTCATGGGGATGATCTTAACCAGAAGGGGAGGTTTGGCTGCTGCACCTCGTGAAGTATCTTACGATCACTCTCCTTTCTTCCCACAAGCTTCAATAGTCATATTTCCTTTATTTTTATACTAGGACGTATATTTCATCCCAAGGCCATTGGCAAAGCTCGTTGTTCTATATACTATGTCCTGTGTCAGGGGCGTCGGCAGAAAATCATAGCTTTTCGCTATCGTGTGTGCTTCCGGGCAAATATTTAATGGACTACACAAGCCACGCATTGCTACTTCGAGTAGGCCTATCAGGTCATATTCTAATCTACTAATGTCATGATAGTCCGAGAGCAGGTCTTGAAGGTGGCAAGGCCCTCCGACACGGTTTGTAGAAGATCCGACTTCCGCAAGCCTCCTCCACCATCTTCGCCTCTTATCAGATGCAGTCCTAAAAGCCACGGGCCTTCTCGTTTGTCTGTGCCTCGTGGAAGTCCTTCGGCGTCGGAACGGTGATAAAGGCTGAGGACTATCGGAGACCTCGAACATTCTGAAGGAACCTTCAATCTGCGTACAACATCCTTGATCTAGGTGTGTAGCAGACAGTAGTTGGAGCAGCACTGGCAACGCATGTCAGTATGCCCAAGTCACGCTCGCGAGTGATTGCAATTACGCACGTGCTCGAACCACTGATTGCTTTTTACTTTACCTAGCAGAAGCCACGCTAAGCCTGAATATAACTCGGCCTTGCCTTCGTAGTCTCAGCTTATGAAGTCACATTACCCCACGACATGGACAAGAAGAAGAGTCAGAAGACAATGGTGTCCATTTCCGGTCGCTCATTCCTCTCCCGCCGGTTCACTAAAGGTCATGCAGGTGGCGACGGGGCCACCGATGCGCGTTCGAAAGGTCCGTTAGGTCTCATTACCTTATACCAGGCACACGACTCTGTCGTCGCCGACCTAATATTTGTACACGGCTTGGGGGGAGGATCTCGCAGTACATGGACTAAGTCGGATGATCCTTCACTTTACTGGATTAAAGAATGGTTGCCGAATGACCCTGGGTTTAAAGACGTGAGAATTCATAGCTTTGGTTATAATTCCGATTGGAACAAGTCAAGTATTCTCAACTTGCATGATTTTGCAAAGTCACTCCTTGGATCAATACAGGACTGTCCCACAATCCCTCGAAGCTCAAATGTCAGTACACACCTTCCTTTCTCCGCGCTTCGTCGCGCCGCGTAATTTTATCTAAATGTCTTCTGTCCGGATGGGAAGTCACTCACCCGAGTATTAGTTACCACTGATCTTCGTGGGCCATAGTATGGGAGGTCTTGTGATAAAACGCGCGTTCATCCTTGCAAAACAAAAGGAAGAATTCCATTCACTTGCGGAGAGGGTGCGCACGATTTTCTTCCTTGCTACCCCACACCGAGGTGCAGATATAGCACATACCTTGACCAAGATCTTGAGCTTAAATGTATCCTCCGGTCCCAGGCCATTTGTCGAAGATTTACACCCGAATTCCGTTACCACTCAATCAATCAATGACGAGTTTCCTCAGCATTGTCAAGATCTGCAACTTTTTTCATTCTACGAAACACTGTCAACGAACTTCGGTGTCATGAAAAGTCTCGTGGTCGATAAGGATTCGGCTACCCTAGGCTACGCCAACGAACGTACTGCGTATCTAGACGCTAATCATCGCGAAGTCTGCAAATATAGTAGCCCAACCGATCCAAACTATCAGACGGTCCGCAATGCAATGGCATCTGCGATCGACGTTCTTCAAGACCATGTAACATCCTCACTAGAACTCAACAATGAGCAATATCGCCTTCTGGATAGCTTTCTCGGAATCTCTGATGCCCCTGAGAACGATCTGATGGATGCTGACGCTCTCCGAATGCGAGGGTCTTGTGAGTGGATGCTACATAAAAGTTATTTCTTGGAGTGGCGAGACTCGGCAAATACACGGGTGTACTGGGTCAGTGCCAAACCTGCCACCGGAAAGACCGTTCTCTGCGGTAGAATAATTCATCATATTAAGGACTTAGATCGGGATCTCGCGTTTTACTTTTTCGATTATCGAGACAAAGCCAAGACGACCATTAGCTGTTTTCTTCTCTCGATGGCTTGGCAAATGGCCCACATGCACACGGAGGTCCTGGAAATTGTACTTGTTATGTATAGGCAAGACGACCAACTTCGCAAAGCAGATTATCGAACCATATGGCGGAGATTATTTGTTGAAGGTATTCTTCGAATACCATTCGTTCATCCCCAATACTGGGTCATCGATGGTAAGTTCTCAGGCTAGCTTTGTCTCTTCTCAATTGTGCAATGAGTACTGCAGCACGTCGGAGGAGCGCATGCCCTCCAGCCATGTCTTGCAGTTGGGTTTTTGCTCCTGGTCAAGTTATGCTGACTCTCGGATATTCAATAGCCCTAGACGATTGTAACAGCGATTCCGAGCTTGTGCCTCTGCTGCTCAAAGCTGTGGAAGTCTGTCCCATCCGTCTACTTTTAACCTCGCGACATTCTTTCAAATTATACACACAAGTCAACCGTTCGAGAGTCCAAGTTGTGGCCGACGAGGTTCGAGAAGAAGATATTCAATGGGACATCAAATTATATCTCGAGGCTAACATAGATCAATTACCGGAAACAGACCCGGAAGCTCGACAAAATATGATTTCGAAAATACTGACAAAATCCGCAGGGTGCTTCCTATGGGTTAGCTTAGTTCTGCAGGAATTAAGGCGTGTTCATACTTCTGGTGAGATTCGCCAAGTGCTAGAAGATGTTCCCTCTGACATGGATGAGCTATATCTACGCATTCTTGACTCTATGTCAAAAGCACGTTACGGAAAAGAGCTCGTGAAAGCAATATTAACATGGACAGTATGCTCTGTACGACCACTTACGACTAACGAATTGTATCATGCGTTACAAATTGACATAAAAGATAGTATTGATAGTGTAGAAAGATCAATTGCGTCTAATTGCGATCAGCTAGTATATGTTGATGCACAGTCACATGTACAAATGATTCATCAAACAGCCCGCGACTTTTTATTAAAGATCGACGCAACTACTTCCGAGTTTGCGATCGATACAGATATAGGTCATAAGAGACTGATCATGACTTGCTTACAATACCTTAATGGCCACGAAATGAAGGGTCCACGACACCGAAGACTTAGTGCTGTCAATCCCGTTCAAAAGCGATGTCCCTTTGTTGTCTACGCCTGTAATGAGTTCTTCGAGCACATTGCTTACGTATCGTCAGTCGACGATGAGTTTTGGATCGCCATTGCTAAATTTCTCAACTCCTCTAATGTTTTGTCCTGGGTGGAGTACATGGCACAGCAGTCGAACCTGGACCGAATAATACAGACTGGCAAAGCACTAAGGCATCTGCTTCAACGCCGATCTAAACACTTGTCCCCGTTTGGCAAGGAAGTGGCAACTGTTGAGTCTTGGGCCACGGATCTAGTGAGACTTGTTACGAGATTCGGCCGGAATCTCTCAGCTTCTCCTTCTTCAATATTTCAACTCCTTCCGCCTTTCTGCCCTGCCGATAGTGCTCTGCATAAACAAGTTGCGCTGTCTATGCGTGGCATTTCAGTGCATGGGATATCCGCTACGATCTGGGAGGATTGCATTTCCACGATTACGGCGTTGAACACGGAAGAGCAGTTCTCGGCCTTAGCTTGTACAGACAGGTACTTCGCGGTCGGAACGTCTAGTGGAATGATTTCAATATACAGCGAGATGACTTGTCAGGAGATCCGATCAGTGCAGCATCACGAGCCCGTCAAGTTGCTAGAGTTCAGCAAGAGCAAAAACGCTCTTGTTTCCGCTGGTTCGAAAATCGTGCGTGTCTGGAACACTCTCACGTGGGAACAGCTGTCGAAATTCGATGTAGCCCATCAATGCTTGGCCCTTGCCGTTGTCGAGGAACAACAGCTTTTGCTAGCCGCACTCAAAAACAACCACTTGATGATATGGGACCTTGTGACAGCAACCTTGAGGGATTCAGCGAATTGGACGCTAGACCTTGAGGGCCCCAACGCTCATGCGTTTCGTCGGCCAATTGCTGCGGCGATTTGTGTTGAGTCGTATCTGTTGGCCGTCGTCTGCAGAGGGCAGGACATACTCCTCTGGGATCTTGAAAGAGATACATTGCATGACACCTATTGCAAAGAGACAGGTATACGTGCTCATGATGACAAGCGAACAGCCGCCCCAGGAGCGACGGGCCTCATTTTCAGTCTTGCGCCGGACAGTAGCTTGCTAGCAGCGTCATACTCAGATGGAGATCTCGTTTTGTTCGACACCTCTGAAGGCAGGGTAAGTGCTACAACAGAGGCCAACGCGCACACTCTTGCTTGCTCCCCCGATGGACGTACCTTGGCCACCGGCAATGGCTCTGGCACGATACAATTATTTGATTTCGAGACATTGAAGCTTTTACACAGGATATACTCGGAAGATTCCATTATCCGCCACTTGGCATTTAGCGGAGACAGTCATCATCTTATTGACATCAGAGAATCGCAATGTCGTGTTTGGGATCCGCCTGTACTTGTGAGAGAAGACTACAAAGAGAATGGCGATTCCGTTTCGGTGTCGACGATGGCGCAAGAGACTAGTCTTGAGTCTTCTGACGACATCGTCTTGATCACAGCAATAGCGTGCCCTAAAAATAACAATTGCTGCTTTTGCGGCAAGGAAGATGGGTCTATCCACTCCTATGAGGTCAAATCAGGGAAACAAATGAGCAAGATCATCAGCCATTCCCACGGTGTTACCATACTATCCCTCTGCTTCTACGAGGATAGTCATCTCATCGTCAGCACAGACTCGTCTAGTCGGATCATGGTACACAAGCTGACTCGCTCGGAGCACGATTGGGCAGCTCACGCGACCTTATTCGATCAACGGGTCGGAATCGCAGTCAATCAGGTGTTGATGAGTCCGGATACCACAAAACTACTTATTAGCACAGCCACGGCTGATACACTCTGGCTCATGCCGTTGAAAGAAGCCAAGATTGGAGAGAGGTCATTGACTTGGCAAGATCGTGGAGCATACCGGTGGGAAACGCATCCCCAGCAACGAGATCGACTACTACTCATAGCAAACAACACTGCCCATCTCTATGAGTGGAAAACTCTACGCAAGCTTACAAGCGAAGATGGAATACTTCTCGAAGGCGGCATACTTCCTGAACTTTCCATCCAGTCAACTGTTCCTTGCTTCGGCGGTGCTGTTATCGGCACCATATTCGGCACCATATGGAGCTCATCTTCCCAGCCCAAGCTACTGCTATGGAACACATCCGATTTCAATTTGCAGTCGAGAAGTGCAGTTCCCACACTAGAATACCGCTCTTTGGCAGAACATGTAAAGATCCTCATTGGTGAACACGGGCAACGATTGGTGTTCTTACACAGCAGCGGCTGGGTGTGTTCGGCAAATCTCCAGAGCCCCAACGCAGAGGTGTATACACGTCATTTCTTCCTTCCAGCCGATTGGCTCAGCACCAACACAAACCTTCTATTCGGAATCACCCACAACGGCGAGATAGTCTTCGTGAAACGACATGAGGTCGCTGTCATCAAGCGTGGACTAGAAGCCGACGACAAGGGACAGAGTGTGTCATCGAGCAGACCATCTTTGCTTCGAGGCAAAAGATCCTTCTTGGAAGTACCGGACGCTCCTCAGAGATGAAGGATCCCTCGAAAGGCTTCCACAAAAGCTCTGTTTCTGGGATCGTAGGCTCGCGTCCAAGCGGCACGTGATGCCTAGAACCCTACTCAAGGCGAGAACGGTAGCATCTACCTTCTCCACCCCATCGTTGGCCTCTCGCACCATAAACCAGCATGACATGCCTTTAAGGCTGTGACGCTTTGGTTTGAGAACCCATCACAGAGTCCCAAGCGACCTTCTCTGCAGGGGAACACATCTACCAAAATATTGTGTTTTGGTCCCCATGCGGGATTCGTGGCCACGGAGGGGGTTTAGTCCGTGCCTATGAAGCTTACGGAAGGATGGCGAAAGCAGGGCACCAACGAGTTGACAAGCTCATCCCCTCCTGGCAGATGTCTGTGGCCCGATTTTCGCACTTACGTTCGGTCTTGCTGCTGTAGTAGTACTCGACAAGGGGTTCAGCGATATTATCGGAAGATGCGTGGCGACCCAAGATCTATAGTACGTGCTATTGAATGGGGAGCTAAGACGCGGTTACCGAAAAGAAGCGTTTGGCAAAGAGGCAAGGAACAGCGTCTCACATCGTGCAGAAGCACACATTCTGTCGGAAACTATAGGTGTTCCGTCTGTTTTATCTTCTTCTACAATGAAAAGACCAGCCTTGTAACGCTAGGAATAGTCTACATAGAGTGATTCAGAGCTTTGGAACCGATTCAATTGGAGTGAAAACCATGCAATTCGAGGTCCAAACGGTGGAATTGGAAATCCCTGCAGTTTGCATCCGGATTTAGGTGCAGGGGTAGAGAAATTGATTTCTGCGCTCAGGGATTGCAAAACCCTTTTGCATTTCATCTAAAAGTACACGGCTTAGCTGCTCATACAAGAAGCACTGATGCTATTCCCCAGTCTAGGCTGGGCTGCTCGCTAAAGAAAATAGACAGCCTAGCAGGCTGTACATGGCTTGGTGATCCGCAGAATAAGCGGAGGACAAGTCCGGAAGGGTGAAACCAAGGATTTGATCCTCGGAAAGCCATCAAGAAGTGTAAAGTCCGCATGAGCAAGCGCAGCAAGCCAGCGAAATCGAAAATCCAACCTCGTCGAGCCATTTCCATACTTCGTCCTCCAATCCCGACTCCTATCACCCGTCATTATACCCATCACTCATTGCTACGCACCACGAGCCATCTCATCCCTCCACGCCACGACCAGCGCCGAGATATCGCCCACGCTCTTCCTGCACAACGCATGCGCCACTTCCGCCTTGCGAGCCGCTTGCTTCGCTTCCTCCATCGCCTTCTCGGCATCTCGGGCCTGCGTGATGGCATCGACCATGATCTTGCCCAGTTCCAGCAGCCGCTCTTTCTTCGGGCTGGAGCGCTCTTTGCGTGCCGACTCGAGGATCTGCATGGCGACGGTTGTGGTTGTAGAGACCTCTGTCGGTAGGGGCGAGTTGAAGGTTGGAGTGGATGCACCGTTCAGGGCGAAGTCGGGCAGGGGCGACCTTGGGGCGTTGCCGTTGGCGCGACGCATTGAGGAGGGGGTTGGGCGGTGGATGGGATGAACTTCGGAGATGGGTGGGAAGGGGCTACCGTTGGTGGTGATGGACAGCTTCTGCTTGCTCTTCTTGCCTGACTTCAGAGGGACATTTGGGTCATCGGAGTTGCGCTTGTGGAAAAGACCGCCGAACTTGGAAAGAACACCCTTGGATACAGACCCATGGGACTTGTTGGACTCCTGAGCAATGGAGGTACGGTTGGAGGGAATGCCGAGGTCGACTTGAGATGTACCATGACCTCGAAGGCTGCCGAGACGGTTCTGGCGGTCAGTGAAGCCTTGCGGGACGTGTTCCTTATTTCCCAGGGGAGATATAGGAGATAGCTTTTTAGCAGTGAAGTTAGGATGAGCTGTACGCGAAGAGCTCCTTGGTGGCAGGCTGCCAGATTTGTCGGTACCTGCAATAGTATTTGCCTGGTTTGGAGTGGACGGGCTAGGCTCGTTCACCTTTGCGAGCGTGTGCTCCAGGATCGGAGGGGCTTTGGACGATTTAACCTTGCTCTGGCTAGCCGTTGGCAGTGATACCTGGTGCCTTGGGACATCCGCTTCGTCATGAGTAAACACAGAGTGAACGTCCGCCGGAAGTAGTGAGGCGTCGCCATCCTCTGTCTGGCTCAAGTGATTCTTGACGGGCTCCACCCAAGACTGGATTTCAGGGGCCAACAGGTCGTCTTGCAGAAGAGGTTCCTTTTCGGTGCCAGTTACACGCGACATACGCTTGGAAAGCGATGATTTGGCGTCAAAGAAGGGGTCATCGCTACCAGAAGCATCTATATTCTTCCGACTCGACGAAGGCGTTTCCTTTCCCGAGAGATGTAATAAATGATCAATACCCAAACAAGCGCCAACGTCTGCGCTCTTAACCTTCTTCTCGCGAGCCTCGGCATCCACAAGCTTAGGATGGGAGGCAGATAGTGGAAGCCCTTGGCTTGATGAAGGGCGAGGATTCTCTACAGGCTTGTTCGATGATCGTGTTGGTGCTCGAATTTTGCTGGAGGAGCAGGACTCGCTGTTCATAAAACCGTACCGTTTCTTCTTCGTCTTGCTGTCCGGTTCGTTTTCCTTGTCTGATTCTGTACCCATGATGAGGCGGTCTGCCGATGGAGAGATCTTCAATGTAGGACCGTGCTCAGGAGAGTTCATGGAAAGTCGCTTTGTCTGATATTTGGGCTGTGGAGATTCCTCGATGGCTCCCAAGGCCGAGACTTGATGGCCATCATCCTGGTCTTCGTATATGCCGAAGTCATGTGGAGCGATCTTAGTCTCACCAGTGTGGGTCCCTAACCCCTCTTCTTCCAACGCACTGGCTTTGTCATCCGCTTGTGTAACGATAGTAGATACAGTCTGACGGAAGACGGGAAGGGAGCTCTTTCGGACGACATCTGCCTGTTTGTGCTCCATCAACGGCTTGCTATGGAACGGATCTGCTGAGTCGACCACTGCTGGGATAGCCGGTGCCGTTCTGTTCGGGGGTGGAAGCTGGCTCGAGTGCGAAGAAGCTCGAGATTCATTTCGGAGACTGCCACGGCTGGGAGGACGTCGACTACCCGCAATGAATTGAGCAGGTTTCCTCCCATGCAGTGAATCTTTTGAGTTCTTTTTGCTGATAGCATGAGCTTCTGAGAGACGTGAAGGGGATTGATGGCGCTCTTTATGGTGATCTTTGAGAGGCTCTCTCAGCGAAGTGAACTCGGTGGAGCCCAGGCCCTTGCTGGAGCCTGATGGACTCTCTTTGATGACTTGGCCAGCTGACAGACGAGCACGGAGGGAAGATGTCCGAGTCTGGCGAGGCTCTATCGTTGACTTGGATTCGATGGATGACTTCTCGATAGCTGCAGCGCCGGCGGATAAACCTCTTGGCTTGGAAGGTGAGCCGCTAATTGACTTGGTGGTTGACCCAGTACTAAGTCTGGACGCGTCTTTGCCGGGATAGATATTCTCTTTGCTAGTTTGAGACTTCCTCTGGGCTGCCGGATCTTGGCGAAGGCTGGACGAGGATACCTGCTTGCGCTGAATCTTGGGTGAGAGCGCGAACTTCTGAACCGGTAGTCGCTCCATATCGGGCGATTGACCGTAGCTGCCGCTCGGTAAAAGGGGATAACGCTCCCTGGCTTGGGGCTTGACCAAGCTTGCAATGATACCATCTTGTTGTCCTGCCATCGCTTGGAGCGTAGCGGGCGTTGTTGGTCGTTCTGGAAACAGCACCGGCCACTCTTCCTGCTCGTAAGGCCTACCTGGCGGGGAACGACGCAGAGGTCTCTCACTAGCATCGATGAGACTTCGATTGAGCTTTGGTGGGCTTTCTGCCTCAGCCATCTGGACGACTGGAGGACTTGGAAGAGGCTTGTCCAAGGCAGCCTTGTCGATCTTGGAGGAGCTCGAGCTCGAAGTGGGAGAATCAGGAGAGGTACTGTGGGATGGTCCAGCGAGCTGGCAGGGTGGTCAGCAAGTCATCCTACCAAAGAACGAGTGTTCTCGGAGTAATGCTCATATGCTAACAGGCGATGAAAGCTTCGACAGGCCAACGCTATACTAGCCATTGACTCTTGAAAATGACTATCGCAGATGCCCAGAAATATGTAGCACCTTGCCGCAACTTTGCTCCAGAAGAAATCGAATCGAGACGTACCTTATCCGGAAAGATTAGCGCCTTAGGTTGCTTAGGAGGACCCTCTTTCTTGGAGCGAGGAGTCCCATCACCAACGCGATTAAATCCCACGCGCTTGGCAGCAGAAGACATCCAATTGCCGCTACCGGAATGCTTCGACGAAGATGCCGAAGTGTTGATAGTAGGATTGCTCGAGTTTGCAGGCTTGGAAGTAGTCTGCTTGGTGGAAGAGAGGGTAGGAGACATGAAGTGCGGTTTCTTGCCAAGCTTCTCGCTTGATGGGACGCCACTAAGGGTTTGGGATGCCATTGAGGTCGTCGAATTGCGTGTGAGGGCACCACCGACAATGCCAGTGGTATCTTTCAGTGTTCCCATCCTGCTGATGGGGCGGACAGGCTGTGCCCTTTGTAGATGGATGGGTACGGATGCTGTGAAGATTGGGGATAAGAATGAGAGTCAAGAGATAAATAACAACGAAGCGGGTTCTCTGACTGGACGCGTCGAGAGCTCAACAACAGTCGAAGTGGGGTCTCTGTAAGTTGACGCGCCAGATGGGCAACACTCAGAGCGCGAAGCTAGCTGTGTATCATGGGTCTCAGGAGAGATGCATACTGCCTACGCATTCGCTCTTTCTCTTCATGTTGGTTGTCGCGGAATACTCAAGACGCATTATGGTTCCCACCTAGCATACACAGATAGATATCCTCTGTTTCATTACTCCTTGAAGGGCCCAACTCGGTGGCGCGATTGAGGCCCGTCAGTCTGGTACCGCGAAGGGGTAGACGCTAAAGAACATCTGCACCAGTGAAGGCTATCAGGACATCTGAGAGGAGGTTGGGTCTATGCCACCCCAATGTTATTGAGAAATTTCACTTAGCTAGCTCAAACTCATCAAGCCGTAGCTCGTTATCGTATTGGTCGTCCATGGCCCATCCGATGGTAGAACTGTGGCCATATCTTGTAGCCAAGCAATGCCAGCCATACCAGCCTAATTACGCATCGGAATATCATCCCCTTCTTCAAGCTTGCTTATCTTTCGCTTGGCGGTGCTTGTTGCATCCCCCTCTCCATCATCACGACCAATCTCGACTACCTCCCACTCTATCCTCGTACTTCCATCCGCACTGGTTTCGCCTCCTCGTCTCCGCTTAATGCGACCTAGCTCACTGCCCTCGACCATTTCCTCGAACCAAGGTATGCCTCGTGCTTCCCTTCCTTCGCCATGGCGTCGAACGCTTGTGGTTGGCTCAATCGGTTCTTTAGTCTCCTCCAAGCTCGCTTCTGCTTCAGCAGCGGAGAGAAACCCCGCTTCTTCCAGCCTTTGGACGCTCTCGTCCTTCAAGCTGCTAAAGTTGACGCAAATCCATTCCGCTTCTTCTTTGTTTTCTTCACTCCAGTGGGACAGCGCGGTACCACAGAAGCCGCAGAATTGGCGCTTGGTGTGGGGTGCATGGTGCGGTGTGAACACCCGACGTATCTCGTTATGGCTTTCGTCGGGATAGAGAGCGTAGGTTGTGGTGCGTAATTGAGAAAGTGGTACTCGAAGAGTCAGCGCATGCCCTATGAAGCAATCAGCGAACCGGAGCGGGTGTAGACTGGTTCTTTCTTACCGCTTGTGTTCGTGTCGTCGAAAAAGACTTGGAGGTGTTCGCTTGCCGGGGAGGAAAAATGGACGAAGTACTGGTTACGTCCGCACGAGCAGGCCCCATGCAACGGATGCGTTGGATCCATGGTAAATATGTAGGACTATGAGCTGTATCACACTGCTATCACGGAAATAGACTCTAAAGTACTATCATATTCCAAAGACGAGATGGGTGACGAAGAGGTGACGTTCTTTGGACTTCGACAGGTATTTGCCGAGGTTATACCGAAGCGCCAAGGTATCTTCCCCCTTACTTTCTCTTGGCATCTACCTTAAATTGCTTAAGATACCCCCGACTGACGATCAAATCTTGGCAGGTTGAATCATGCTGAAATCCAGAGGTTTTATCTATTATAAATCTGCGGATATGACTCGCAAGTCTCCCTTGCCTAGCGTCAACAGCATATAACCCTTCTCGACGAAATGGCCATGATTTGTTGCAACTGTCAGCTGTCTTCAGCTCTCGCTATTACATGGGACAGAGTTTTGATGGCATGTTGATTGTATGTCAATGGCGGTCTCGACTCGACAACATCTCACCAGGATTCAACAGAGCCTTGTTGTGTTCATATGTGGAGACCTGGTGGACTGTATCGTGACTCCTACCTGAGGCACTTCGGAGATACAGAATGAACGCTAGGCAATTAGGTAGTTGTTCGCTGCAAAGGTGATGTTGTTTTCGTACAGAGTCAACATAGCGCGCGAAGCGCTGTGCCATGAGTAGCGTACATGGTTGATTCTGACAGCGCCATTGAACAGATCCTCGCTCCGGATGGTGCTTGCCATGGAGCTGTTCGAATGCTAGTTCGGTTTTCACCATCTAGTCGGCGCTTCTTGTTTGTGGGCGTCAGGCTATCTGATAGGGTTTCGAGGACTGGGTCGAGCTGGAAGTGTTCTTCATGGCCCAAAGGAAGGACTGACGAGTGTAGATGAAGCTGCGCCCTGTTGACTTTCGTGAAAAGCCCCTGGATGCAATCCACAGCTCTATCCACGCCTTCTCCGCCGAAGTAGTCGGGAAAGTGATCCGAGAGTCTTTCTTCCACCAGCTTCTTCTTCAGAGCTCCCATACCGGTGAAGAAGAGGAAAATGGAGCTTTCTTTATATGAGCGAGAATTGGCAACGGCTTCGAACAGATATAGAGTTTCCATAAGCTTTGTGTAAATCGATCGACCAGTACCCACGATGTTAAAAGTGTACAAGCATTTCAACAGCTTACTGTTGTGGGTACTCGGCGGCAGTGCTTAACTGTAGGAGCATAGGTCGAAGACGAATACAATGCCTTTCACGTCTTGGAATTGAGGGATCCAATCGCTTCTCTGGCTCTGTGAGCCGCCACTGCAACCAATGACATGCATCGATAGTTTGCCATAGGAAAGTCTTGTCTCTTGGAGCGCCTTGTTCCAAGCGTATTCGTATTCTGCAGGAAGCCGGAGGATATCATACTCGGTTGGCACGTATGGCCGATCAATGATCCTAGGTATGTGCTCTAGGTAGCTGGAGCCAACCGAACATCAGATATTATTTGCAGAAGATATACGCGTACATGTAACAACTTACTACAGCGCCGTCTCGTCTAACGGATTCAAATGTTGCGCCCGTCTGAGGTGTGGTAAGTGTGGCACCACCGCCTCCCATATGAATTCCATGGCTGCTGCAAGTCCTGCTGTCGTACTGTCGATCGGCAAATCTGGCTCAAATATGGTATCTGTATGACTCTTGCAGGCTTGAAGGAGGTCTTCTGGGCCCGCGTTCTCAAGTAGGAGCAGGACTTTACGCAATAGATCAACGGTTGCGGATAGAATAATGTACTTGTAGCACAACATCTCTGTCGCAAGGTTGCTATTGTGGTGCGAAACCTTCATCTGCTTCATCAGGTCTTCTTTGCCACTTCCACGAGCTCCGAGCAGTAAGACTTTACGCTTTATCCTGGAACTACGCCGGGCATCCCGTACCATAGACCGGACAGCTCGTTGGTAGACTCCAGAACTGAAGAGTTCAGCATCGAATTGAAATACTCGGGATATCTTCGAGGAGCTCTCACTAGACCGAGTCACCTGAGTAAGATCAGAAGCCCTGTCAGGGAGGGCAACTAGAGAGGAAGAATCGTCTTTAGCTTGATCGAAGACGTCTCGGCTCATAGGGTTCTCGAGTAGAAGCTTTTGCTCGAACATTGTCTTGCTAGAAATGCCATGGGTTAGTGGTCATGCCCTCACTGTAGGTACTAGAAGTTACTTGCCAATTACATGCGGTCAGTAACAACGTAAGAGCGTTTGTTTGTCTTTGAATGTACATTTGAAAATTCTCGCAGACTTTGTTCTCGAACACAATTCGCAACCTACTTTCTGTATCGAGCCTACTATTTGTCCCACACTGGAGCTTCGCAAGCTGGTCATCCACAGACTTAACCAACAGCTTGCAACATCCAATTGACTCCCCAAATCCATTACTAGCTGGTAGTGGTGCGGATGATACGCTAGATCCGAGGAAACCCATTCGGATATTTGGCTCAAGGCAGCTTTGAGAGCGCCCAGCTGCGTGATCAGATTCAAGGCTATGAGATCAGCGTCTTCCCATCTGTCGTGTAGATCTCGCAGTGTCTTGATAGATCTGCCGATAATGTCGATGATGTTGACCACTGCACCAGCGGTTCCTAGAATGGTTATGGCGTCCATAGCAACGGAAAACGCTCCTTCTCAGCAAATCATCTCTTGAGAGCACGAGCATCTAGGATGAGGCTTGTGCCGAAGACATACGATACTCGCTCAAGGAGGTCTGAACGCCTTGAACAAAACAACATTGTAGAAGACTCAATCAAAGCATCGGAGAGGACTATGCTACTGCAAATATAGAAGAATTAGAGAGCGCGTAAAGAGAAATCTCAATATTTGTCTTATCTTGTTTAAAGTACGTAGACCACCACCACCACCATGAGGCTGAAGCGGGGTCAACTTTCTGCAGCTCTTCCTTTGTCGGCCCAGTCAATTTCAAGATCTCGGGAGACCTGTGAGTATCTTTGCCATTCTCTATAACACTTTCGTACCTCCTGCTATTTGATTAACGATCAGATGTTCACTGTAGGTTAGTAGTTCTGAAAGAGTCGACATGGGAAACCTGTCTGTGATCTCTTCAACGCTAGCCCCACATGTGCGCCTTCAAAGTATGAAGTAGTTAACCTACCGATTAGCTAGAAATCTTCCTCCGGGCAATCTTCGTTATCTTCATGATTGTTCTTACCAATACAGACATTGGGAACGCTACCATATGCGCTGAGCTAGCAACAGGGGGTATTTCCACCGCGCAGCAAGTGCCCAAGAACGACTGTCCCATCCCAGTGAACCAAACCAAACTAAACCCAGCCCTCAAGCCATTTTTGTTCCTGCACCGTCCCAGTAGCAGCCTCCTCGTCAGGAGAGTACTTGCCAGACTTGATTCTCACAAGCCTCAACTTCGTCCTTCAAAAGTTTAGTATTGCACCACGACCCCTGCCCTCACCTCATCTTCCCCGTCCTCCACATACCACCCCAAAACCAGCCTAAACAGATCTTTGAGCCAAATGTATTGACCCCCAGCAACCATCCACCTCACACTCCTGCTCACGTCTCTCGCACTCGCCCTTCTGGTCGGACCTGCGTGCCTGAAGCCCGGATCGGACGCCACAAGCTTCTTGTACTGTTCCAGGAGATATGTCTGCCACGGCGCGGTACCAAATGAGTTGGACGACATGGATTTCACGAAGGAGGCTAGCGAGAGGGGAGAGGAACGCTGGTAGCCGGTGATAAGGGCAGCTTTGACGATAAGGAGCTTGAGGCAGGTGAGGTGTGGGTCTTCGGAGGGGTTCATGATCGTTGAGGTGGAGGAGGCGGTGCGCTCGGAGGGTGGGGAGTGCGAGTAGCCGCCTGATAGGCTGCTTGAAGCTGAGGTGGTTGTGGTGGAGGATGACCAACTATGTGGTGCACGTTGGGTGTGGTGGACGGGCTGCTGCATTCGACTCTGCTGATGCTCGGGGCCCAAGACGAGGATATTGGGGATTGAGGAGGCGTCGTCAGGAGAGACTTGCAGTGTGTCTTCGAATACGGTCGAGGGCGTTTCGGGGTTCAAGCGACCGAAATCGTCATCTTCGCTATTATAGGAGAAGGCCGCGGGAGGGGTCCTGAAGGTCTGTTTAGCTTGTTGGAAGGCTTGGGTGAACGTCGTTTGGCTGGGGCGAGGGGTGCCGCGGTCAGGGCGAACCTGGGTCCAGCCTTCGCGGAAGAGGTCGCACAGCTCCCAGCAGGCTTGAACGGCAGAACCTAGGAGCTCCTCGTCTGCGGGTTTGCCAGCGCGCCAATTTTGTCGTAGACTGAAGAGCATCTCTGCCAAAGACCAGCATGCTCGTAGTAGGGAGTCTGTCTCTTCCGCTAGCCCTGTTCGTTGCTTCATCAGTCGGTGGCAGAGGGTGATGTAGAAGTCGAGTGTTCGTTCACGGAATGCTTCCGGCAGCGTTCGGTCATGAGTATTGTAGAGGTGGTTGTTAAGTTCAAAGCTGACGCGTAGCACTGAATCGGCCACTTCGTTCCCTCGCTCCCGGACTTCAAATAGCGACTGGCAGAATTCTCGGCATAGGTCGAGCGTAGGCCGGACTTGAGTCGCGAAGTCTTCGTCTCGTGTCTCGTATAGCTTCTGACACAGCTTCCAGCAGGACTTCCACGCCTGTTGCTGAATGTCTCCTTTGCCAGCGAAGTTGAAGATCCTCTCCCTATGCACGTAGCTGAGTCCAGCCAGCGTGTTGCAAAGCGTCCAACATTCGCTGAGGGCAACTTTGAGAGCTGCGACTTCGTCTGCTGTCTCTTGGAAACGCTCTACGGTTTCGTCGAAAAGGGTGGTGTGATGGTTTGGGGTCTGCTCGTCAGTCGGCTCGGTGTCTTGAGCCTCGGGGATGTCTGACGTTCGGAATGTTAGCCTGATTGTGGGCGGTTTGATCTATTCTGTTCAACGTACCTTCCAAGTGCGACTGACGTTGTAGACTCCGACCTGAGCTCTCCGCTGCTTCTGCTTCCGCTTCTGGAATTGTCTGTGCTCTTGGGGTTGTGGACCAGTCTCGCGCTGGAGCGACAGCAGTCCATATAGGAGGAGGTGAGGCAGGACTCGCCGTGGACAGCTATCCTAGCGATTAGCATACATGTCCCCAACTACGTGGCTTGGACCCACCCGTCCGGGCCCAGATTCCTCGGGCAACCCAGGCGATATGACGGTTACATCGGATCTTTGAGAGGGCGTAGGAGTCGAGCGGCGTATCGAGGGCGGGGACTGCCGAGCATGCTATGAGTTCTTAGTATACTTGGGGTGACAACGGCATAGAGACAGTACGGCACTCACAAATGACTCAAACCCTTGCGGTGCGTGTATGACGGAGTTGGGCTGCTCATCTTCGTCCGAGCGCGGTTTTGATGCAGAGTGTGCTGCCCGTCTCGTTTCAAGCTGGTAACAGCTGTCAGCGTCTTCCTGTGCTTCGGGTATCTGCAACACGTACCTTCAAGTCAGGTTCGGCAGGCTTCGCAGCTGGTGTAGACTCTGCTTCTGTTTCCTCCGTTTCTACTGCCGTTTCATCAATATCGGTTCCATCGGTTCCGTTCGATGAAGGCGCTATAGGTGAGGGATCTGGGACGTCACTGGGGCTCGAGGCTATAGGGGACGTCTGGGTCGGCTGTAAGAATTGGCTTGAATTATCCGAGGACCTGGTTTGATCGTCAGTGATCAGTGTCATCTTCGGCACAAATTTGACGCGAACCTGTTAGAGGAGACTGGCGATCTGAAGGGCGGAGGAGACGTGGGCGAGTCGGTGTATGGCGAGAAGGCTGACATGAGGCCGGTGTTTGGGGAAGGCATCAGAGGCGACTTCAAGGCCATCATCGCCGTCAGAGTAGCGAGTGGTATTCGTTGACTATCCTGACAGCAGGAAAGCTGAAGTCGAATTCACACAACGCGTGGTGGATGAGGGAGATCGCTATCAGCAGTTGCGGGGCATGACGCCGGTATCTTCTCCGCAGAATGAAGCTCAGCTTGCTAGGCGTGCAGGCGTGCAGGCGTGGTACAATGTACTTCGGGTGGGTGAGATCTCGGCATCTGAACTCTAGCCTGGAGAGTCCCACATCAAGAACTTGCACGCGGAGGTTTCAATATGCGGGCTGAGCGAAGGCTGTTTACTGTGCCGCAGAAGAGGAGAACAAGATTGGAGCGATGCGCGACTCCAAGACGCGAATCCATGGCCTTTTTCATGCAAGAGAATCCTGTCAATTACAAGGCTGCAGCCAGGCCTCCACCTCACCGCCATCAAAAATCCTTACAGATTTTTTCTTGCTGCACCAACTTCAAACATCCTGATCTACAGTCCTACCTCTTGCGCAATACCACCAGCACCGAAGACCCCCGCCCGTCACCATCATTGGCCTTCATGCTCGAACACCCTCCCAATCCGTGTGACAGGTGATAGGCCGACAAACAATCTAAGCGCCCACGGCGGGAAGCCTACGAGCATCTGGCCTGACGCTCTGGAAGGCTCATTGACCATGTGGACTAATGGCCTTTCCTCTGCCAATCAACAAGTTGGTGTGCCTGCTGGAGACTTAGAGTATGACTTGTCAATTCCTCTGGACTACCCGGATCGGAGGGCAGTGGATGGGAAGGACGGGAGATAGCCGGGGACCGTGGAAACCGACTCCATGGTACAGGGTGGCCATCCCGTGTGCCATCCGAGGGTGAGGTTGAGCGTGTCGGTGTATGTGATAGATCTAGTAGAAGTAGTAAAGTAGATGGCTGTACCTTATGGTGCTACGGTGCTAGTACGAGTACTACGAGGGGATTGGCGCTACATTCGAAAGTCTTGGTTCACATAGTAAGCTTTGTGCAACTGCAAGCTGTGTACGTGTTACGCTTTTGTATTCATGCTGTCTGCATGTATCTAGCTTTCCATAGCTCGTTTCCGTAGTACTGTCGAAACAGTCCCCCGCCTTGCGAGCGGTACTCGACCCAAAGATTGCACGATTCCCGATTTGTTGGTAATAGTATGTGAGACCTCGGAGAGCCAGAATCTAGATCTTGACAAGGTCTGGCCGAGGTGCTCCTTGATCGATGGTGGGACGTTGCACCTATCTATCCTTCCTCGGTGTCCCATCCACATTCTGTGCGCCGTACTGATCACCAAGCTTGTTGTACTCATTGCTCAGACCTTGGCTTTGCTTCTTGAGAGTCTCGAGATCACGGTCTTTCTGAGCTAGCTGGTTCTTCAGCTTGGAGATCTCTCCAGCACCGCCAGCGTGTTCAAGCTTTTCGGCTTGCTTGCCCGATGCTTTGGGATCGCCTTCGTAGCGCTTGACCTTCTCTTCGAGGCGTAGGGTATCGAGGATCATGGTGTAGGTGCGATTGAGGATCAAAGAGAGAAAAAGCGTGAAGCCACAGAGGTACATGTTGCGTTGGGAGTAGAATTTGCGGGCCTGGACTTCCATACGCTCGGAGCCACCGACGACAGCGGCCCTGCCAGAGTGTCAGTGGATTTTGAACCGCGTTGACTTCCTTGTTACATACTGTTGGCCAGCATTCTTCGTCGCCGCCAGCTCGACCTGAACGCGGTAGACGCGATTGACACTGTCAATGAACAATATGAGAATGAAGATGAACGTAATCTATCCATGTAAGCCATTGCATGCTTCAAAGTAGTTCGGACCCTACCTTCATGCCATATTGTAGCTTCGCTACCAAGGGGTTCTCGGAGATGAAGGTGAAGAGCTTGCGCTTCCAGGAGAATGGGAGAGGGACGATGAGCAGCATGAATACTGCCATCTCCGCGACGAGCAGGAGGAAGACCTAGAGAAAGCATCTTGTTAGCAGCATTACTAAAGGCCGAAGTAGCCAGTATAGAGGGTATGAACCGGAGCGTAGATGAGAGACGACATCGTTGCTGGCTGATGTGAGGCACTTCGACCGGAGAGGTTGAATGATGAGTAGGAGGAGAGAGGTCAAAGAGTATTGCGAATCACATTCAACGAGGAAAACTTACGAGGCTGTAATAAAGCGTCATGTTGGCGTTTAATCACGAAGTGGGATAGAGGGGAGTGTGTCAACGGTATGATGTAGTGCCTTGATGTACCCAATCAGCAGATGACCCATTGCAAACTTGGCATTACGCACCTTTCGAAGGTTGCAATTGTGGAAGTTCGAAGGCTGGTTACGCCGAGTCTGTAGATGTGACTGCGAAGGTTGCGTCCACTACCGAATGTTTTGGGCTGTTTTTGCTGTCGTGGCGGAAACGAGCACGCGAGTGGGTTTTCCACGTCATCCCTGCCAAGGAAACAGGTCCGGATAAAGTACAGTACTTGACCCGCAACACTCACAGTTCAGCTTGTTTCAAAGTCATAAGTATTACCATTAATAGTGAAGTAGTGAACACTAGTACTCTATCCAGTATCAGATATGAACATGACTGGCATTATTATGATCTATGTTGCACTGACATATCCATGCACGGTCAGAGTGATTCATGTACTTAATCCTCTCCCGGACATGCACAATCCTACTACTCCGAACTAGAGACATTGAATGCAGTTCCACCATGAATCAGCCTGGGTGCGCCAGCAAAGGTATACTGGCCGCGAGAAGGAGCTTCGGATCGATCTGTAGATTCCCATAATGAAACGGTACCTGCTGCGTTTGGAAATATCCATTCGCTGGCGCAGCCGCCAACGCCTGAGTCGCGAGCGTCGTGGCTCCAGCATTGCCTTCGATTGGGGTACTGGCAGTAATATTCTCTTTCGGCGCTGCGCTCTGCTTCGCCTTTTTGGCCATCGTAGTAATAGTAGATGTGGTGGTGTCCTTCTCCTTCGTGCGTAGACGCAAAGGATCTTTCTTAGCGTTCTCATCCCTCAACCTCTTCATCACGTCCCGACATAACAACTCCATCGCTTTGGTCTTGTTCGCATACTCCGCATCCGTGGGACCATGCTCGACCAGACGCTGCAGGTGCTGAGATCCGGCGATCCAATGGGCTTTCAGCCCCTCCCAATGCTCCTGCCCTGCCTCAAGCTTACTAACGAAACTGTCCTTCCTCAGAATATCCTCAAACGCTTTCCTCAGCTGCCTCGCTTCCTCTGGATTAACCCCTAGGATATTCTTACACTCCTGGATTGTAAGTCGGTTATCAGATGTCCGCATACGCTTCGTGACATCAGCGCAAATGACCTCCACTGCCAGCCAAAGCTGCTTGTGATCGCTGTCGTGGTTTTCGTAGAAGACGTTTGATAAATGTTCGTTCTCTGTGACCAGCCGCTCTTGGACGAATCTCCATTTCTCGACCCCCGCATCTGTTTTCTTGCGGACATCTTCCCGCTCGCATATGGCTTGGCACTGTTCACGCAAAGACGTGTAGATGGTGTGGCTCATGTTCAGAATCTGTTTAGCTTCGTCGATGGTGGTTTCAGAGGGGAAACGAGGGGGGCCAGGAGGATCAGCGGGGAGGCCGGCCCAGGGGCGGGTGCGGCGTCGACGAGTTTTGGTGCGGTAGCGGTGATCGGATTCTGCCTGTAGGGCTTCGAGGTGTTTTTGACGTTTTTCGTGGACTTCTGGTGGCAGAGTGGGGGCGTCCTCAGCTTCGGCTCCAGCGTCAGCTTGAGGGGATTCTGAATCTGGTCCGCCGTCTGGGAGCGATGCTTCGTTCGAGGCAGCCGCCTCGAGTTGTGAGCCAAGGCTATCATCGACCTCTGAGCGCTTTCTCTTCTTTGAAGCAACTGTTGTGGTTTTCTCAGAGGCGGCGCGCATTTGCAGGCCATGCTTCTTCCTGAGGCGTGATAGCTCGCGCTCGCCGACTGGATACCCGTCCATTTGGAGGATCTTAAGCATCTCGGCTTGGGAGTGGTTTTTCTCCCAGAGCTCGGCCGTGCGTGTGATGAGAGTTTGGTCTTTGAAGACAGAGCTCTGCTTGCTGGGGAAGTTCCAGCGGCGAAACTGAGTTTGAAAGGCTCGTTTACTGCGGAAAGGTCAGTATCAGAGGTAGTGGAAAGGATTGATAATATGTAACAACGCGGTGATGTGAAAGCTTTCTCCTCAGTGAGGAAGGCATGTTGGCATAAGCCCTTGATTCTTGCCGCAAGACAAGAGAGCCTATGAATCAAGGCTCAGGGCAAACGGTGTTCCAATGAGAGAGGACGAATGTTTAGGGACTGCAGCCTCGATTTGGCCCATCTCTACGTGCAAGACCCAAAACCAAGCCAGACGGTCGTGCACGTGACCTGTTGAAAGAAAGCTTCTAGGACCAGGACCACCGACGCCGCTGCTCTAGCCACGAGCAATACAAGAGAATAGAGATTCCCACCTACCTCGGCTCAAACCCCATTTCATCCTTGAAATACTTCATCACCTGCTCCGTAGTCTGCCTCTCCACCACATACTTCTGTAGGCAGATATCACGTTTCCCGCTCCAGTCATACACCATCTCGACCGGCTGGGCCACCAGAGTCAGACTTAGAGTCGTGGAGTAGTCGATTCTCTAGAGAAGCTCCTCGTCTTCGACCTCGAATCTCGCTTGTATAGGGTTTGTGTCTTGGCAGGTAATGAGTACGGAGGGCGAGCTGGACAAAGAGCGATAGTTGGATTTTGAGTCAGTTTTCGTGCCAAGCCGCTTGATATTGGGCCGAAATTCAACCGGTGGGATACCCACCCCCCAAAGTAGAGTGATGAAAGACAGTGAGTGACAGGCAATTTACTTCACTGTAACAAAACAGTCTTGGGCCACTAGTTGCGATGCCAGCATGAAAGGACTTCCATGTCATTTTGGATCTAAAGCCTGGAGAGGAGGTACCCCTTCCCTCTCAGGGAGTTGCACACATGGAAATAAGTAGCTGTAGAAATAGGCATGAGTATATTGGATGAGGTGCCGATATACTTGCTAAGGTGTGCAGCATGTTGCAGGCGACAATTGCCCGAAAAACCATATGCTGAGATGAGCGAGAAGACATGGCTGCTCCCATTCCTACCCAACCCAAAAACTCCCTACCCATGAAATCCATCTGGGTATTGTATTGCTTGAAAACCAGAGATGCCCAAACACCTTCGCTAGATGACATGATGCATATTCGCCGTGATGCATACTCGCCGTGATGCATACTCGCCGTGATGCATACTCGCCGTGATGCATACTCGCCGTGATGCATACTCGCCGTGATGCATACTCGCCGTGATGCATACTCGCCGTGAGATCGTAGAGCACAGCGTTTGCGCCAATTGCGCCGACTAGCCCTTGCATAGCCAGCATTCCCCTCCGCTGACTTCTTCGTTACTTCTTGGACATCATGCGTAGCAACTTCAGCCAAGCGGTCCTGAGCTTGAACATGAAGAGCTGCCATCTGTTAAGGATACCTTTCCCAGCCGACGCACCAGTTGCTCCACGTCTTCGAGGCTGAACGAACTCATGGCTCGGTGGCAGTATGAAAGGTTGAGCTGTGTCGTAATCGGCCATAGGGATCGTCTTCTCGCTGGCGGCATTGCTTTTTGCCCGCTTACGCTCCTTGGCCTCTGACTTCCTGGTCTGGCTCTCCTCGCGCTTCTGTCTCTTTGCAATCTCTTTAGCCTGAGCGCGGGCCTCTGCTTCCTGGTATCTAAGCTGTTTCGCTTCCTCCCTGTCGTTGAATTCTCGGCGCAGGTGCGCGACCGTGGCAGTTCGAGCTGCATATTCTGCGGCTTCGGTCTCGGGGCTCGTGGCGGTGTTGGCGCGGCTTCGCTTGCGGAAGACGGTCTCGAGTGATGATCGTCCGCTGGGTAGCATGGTGTCAAGTGGTTTGGTACTGGTTTGTTGTCGCAAGGAGGATGGTGTGCCGGGGAGATTGGTTTGCGATGAGCTGGTGAGTCGGGAGGATGAATGAGTGCGGATGTGTAATGGTGGAGGTATTCGACGAGATGATGGAAGTGGTGCGTAAGAGGTGGAGCTGACTGGTTGACCGTAGTAGGAGTCAAAGTCAAGCGCGTCACTGGATGCGGAGACAGGACCGGCGTCGGTAGGTTCGCTATCGAGTGAGGTTTGATAGGAAGTTGCTAAAGGTGGAGTGTAGGGTCGCGGAGTTTGTCGAAAGGGATGCACATATTGTGTGATGGTGGGATGGGTGCTAGATGAGGTGGTTGTGGAGACTTGAGAATTACTTCGATGGTGATAACCTCTCAACACATCTGCGCTTGTTCTCCCGTCACTTCCCAAGTCTGACGGGCCAAATATCCCTAGTCCCTCGTTCTCTGCTGCCGACCGTGACAAATCGATCGAATTCACATCGGAGGATGACAATTTGCGCAGCATAGGCCTTATCTTCACTCTTTTCTTCACACCCGACCTTGGCGAGGATACCGAGGCCTGATCCGAGTACACACTGGGTGGAATCGTCAAGTCGGGAAAGCGTTGATTCATGTCGAAGGTAGGGGTCAGGGCGCTTTGGGCCGCCGAAGCAGAAGTGCCTCGTTTGTGCAGCTTTCCATGGCCCGCTGATTTCCTCGCAGCCGCCAAAGCTCCGTTGCTTGGCGACGACTTGATTTTTGCCAGCCGTGGTTCAGTGCTCGCTTTATGGGACTTCGCATTGCTCTTATATTTCCATATATGTCCGTCCTCCCCGTATATTGTCGACGCAGGATACGCCGGCTCCCCTGACATTGCCCATGCGCGATTGGCCGCAAGCGAAGTTTGCGACGACATACTGCTGTTATACTGCGATGAGGTCTGATCTTCAAAAGGCCTCGCCATGGCCGACTCGTGACGTCGAATTCTCGGCGATACTCTCAGGATGTTGAAGGTTATTGTTGGCGCAACATGGGCATAACCGCTGACAATGTGCCTTCGTTCCTCACACGAGGATCTTCTGATGCACTGGAGAGACACTTCTGGGGTCTGGCGAAGGAAGGCCACGGATGAGGGGTGTTCAGAAGCTGGATCTTCAGCCTTGGGCTGCGGACGTTGTTGGATCAACGCACGATGACTGGCTGAGACGGAACACGAAACCCCATCCGGACATATGCGATCTGGTGGCGGAGCGGAGGGCCTTTACGGGATCAGTCCAGGCCGCTCTTCAGGTTTGTGTCCACTTCAGCATCTCCGTGTCTTTCTCGATTGACATGCAAGCAGCGAGGGAAGCAGGAGGAGCTTGTCATCAATTAAGAAGGTCTGAGAGACAATTTTGTGTTGACGTCTATGCACGTCGGGATCGGACAATTTGTCTGGTCGATCCCAGCCAGCGGCTGCACACTGCACGAACAAGTGCAAGGTTTACGCCAGCTGCGGCCACCAATCGCACTCCTGCAGGTCATTTGGCTTCGCTCAAAACGCACGGCTCATCGAGGGTAGCAGCCAGTGGGCACAGTCAGACATGTCAACATGCGTTCGTCTCCTCGACCGCTTGAGATTTACTAATCAACATACGATTCTCTCTCCGAATCTCTAATGTCAGTCGTGGAGGCTCGAGGGGACAGCTACGATTTTACCCTAGCATCAAAGAGGATGTCAAGCTGTTGTGGATGGCCCACTTGAAGCCTTCTGATAGATGGCAACGTGGATTATTCAGCAAGTCCAAGCCAGCAGAGGATCTTTCGCTTGAAGAACAACGTTTAGCGGTCAAAACCACTAGGATTTGGGGATTGACGATGTGCTTTGAGCATAGTACTATTGTTTCTCTCCTGATCTCGATGAGTGAAAATGGTTGGCTATAGGTACGCTTTGGCATGTGCCAATTCACAAGCAGTATCTCCTACCATTTGAACCAGGGTAACGACCAAAAGTGTTGCTGTGCAGGCCGTCCAGTTTTGACTTCACCGAGATATCATAGTACTCAGTAGTTGCAGTGGAATATCTACCGAGGGTTCGATTACCATATGTAGACTGTTGAAGACTAAGTGTAAGCACGCAGCGTATGACTATCTACCAATAAATGTACAGTGCATGTGCGTTAGTGTACAGCCTCCTTCCACCATTACTTCGTATGTTCTTGTTGCGACGCCCATAACGCCAGATTCCTCCCATGGAAGACTGGTATCGAATAACAGCAAATTCCCAAACAGCGGAGTCTCCCTAAGCATCACAGCTATCCAACAAAGTTGGAATCACAATTAAGCCGCACAGACGGCCAAAAAGACAACCCAAGCAGGTGCCGCGGGAAAGGGGGAATCTTCGCAGAAAGCCGACCATAAGCGAAGCGGACGCCTGTGCTATGCAACAATCCCAGCCGAGAAATAGGAAAGTGAACTTTTTCGTTTTATGTACGCTGGAGCAAGCCAGTGGTTGAGAAGCGAAAAGAAATGGTACAAGAGACGCGGCTACAGCTGCATCTCCTCGCCAATGTTTTGGATGCTAGCTCCAGACATGGCCACGGTGGAGCTGCTGGATGGGTCCATCGTCTGGTTTGGATGACTTCTGATTTCGGTGTCGCACATGGGTGAGTGGTTCTTGTGATACTTGAGGCCGTTGAGGTTTTTGTATCGTTTGCCACAGACCTCGCAGCGGTAGGGCTTGTGCTTCTCCATTCCAAGAGTGCCGGGATATGGATTAAGTGTCTCGGGATCTACGATCGAGAAGGTACCATTGTCGTTCGCCGCTAGCTGCTGAGTGTTATGTCCATGCTACGTCATATTAGCTCGATAACGATTTGTAGCGCTTGATCAATACGTACAGCTTTGTGATACTTCAACCCGTTCTGGTTCTTGTACGCTTTCTCGCAACCAATGACTGGGCAGTGGAATGGTTTGGGTACGCCGCCATCCGTCTGGGGATCTGGAACGCCTGCTTTCCTTTGCTGCTCTCGAATCGTCCTTGCCAGCTCGCTGTTCTCGCTATACTGCCCATCACCCAGTTGGGATGCAGAAGGGGTCTGTTTGGCAGGCTTTTGTCCTCCATTGTATTGGAAAAGTCGTTTTGCTGGTTCGTCAATACACAAGTCCAGCATATCACGGCCGTTACCAAAATCGTAGTATCCGCCTAGGCTTTGATATTGATTTTGCATGAATTGTTGATTGCCAACGTTCATGTTTCCGTAGTTCCCAACAAAGTCGTTGTCCAGCTCACGAGGAGTACCTGGTGTAGACGAATCAGGGGTATGTGCGTACTGTTGCGGTTGCTGCCGTGGATGTGCGCTCAGCGTAGGTGTATTTACTGAAGAGACTGTGGGATTATGCTGATAGAATTGAGCGTTTCTGCCTGGCGCAACTGGCGTGGTTGGCGTTGAGTTTCGTAGACCCTGGTGCTGTTGCAAATGGTTTCCCATATTTATCGTATTTAGCTCTAAAGGTGGGACGCGAGGACTGGGTTGGCCGAATTGAAAGCGCTGTGTCATACGTGGCTGGTCCTGTACAGGGTACTCTTGCTGCTGCAAGTTATTCGATGGCGCCATAGAATCATCATCCATATCCATCTCCATGTCTTGCAAACTGTCCATATACTGGCCTGCTGGGAATTGAGTGCTCGTCAGGTCGATTGAGTTATCCTCGGCAGGTCGTGGCGGGTTTCGTGAGGTTGCGGGGGCTGAAGAACGTTGAGCTGTTGCTGATGTTCGGTCGTTGCTCGATTTTGCGTTGCCTTGCTGCTGTTGGCCGCCATTACTCTGTACTGCCGCTGATGGACTTCCAGTGCTTGGCTTCCTATTGTCAGCATCGGAATTAGGTTGTGTAGACGTCTTTCGCGAAGCCGGCATTTGCTGTGCATGGTTTTCCTCATAGTGCTGTAGGAGTTCGTGGGTCGATGGCAGGGTGAGACCGCAACACCTGAAGTCCTTCATGAAGTTGGCCTCCAGCTTCGGTAGATATGATGAAGAATGATAAGATGGGGATTGGTAGGGAAACGGCGACGATCCCTCCATGATAATACTGTCTGTAGTCAGTAGCGTCCGACATTGAAAGTAGCTGTATGTTGGACAGGCTGCACATGGACTCACTCATCACGAACCCAGCTACTGACCGACACTCCACCCCAGCTCATACCACCAACCATGCTCTCAGCTAAGCTTTCGCGCCGTGGCTTCTCACGATTCATTGTTATTGGTTGAGCTCCACTGCCATTCCGCGAATCGACACCCGCCATAGCGCTCGTTAACGAGTCGCGGTGACCAATCCCAAACCCGTTCGATTTGGCATCTGAGCCTACTATGCTCATTGCCTGTGTCGGGCGCATCTCATTCCCAGTGGTAGATTGAAGTGCGGAAGTCAGGTATGAAGCCTGGCTGTGCCGGGATGAATGTGTGGCGATGTCAATGGGAGTGGAGTTGGCCATGTTGGTCGTCATCGGATCACCGAAGAGAGGGAAAGTTGGGTCTCCAAAGTCGCACTCAAGCAGCGTTGAGTCAACGTACGAGTTGGGGTTGTCCGCGAAACCATGCGCTCTGCGGTGCCAGGAGAATAGGAGGTCCTTTTCCTTCTCCTCTTCGGACCTCCGCCGGGAAGGAGCGTCGAAACCTCGAGGCGTCCCTACAGGAGTTGGCTCTGCAGTGGAGGCGCGATCAAGATCGCTCGCGGCGGGAGAATGATGCAACGATGGGGGCGTGTCTCGAGAATCCAGCTTCACGAACGGTCGCAAGAGTTGCAGCGTAAGTATTTTGTTCGAGATTATAGGTCGAAATTAGAGAAGTCTCCGATGTCGACTAGAGCGATTGAATCGTACGTAAAAATAAATGGTTGGATGTCCTCCACTTGCTGCCCGTTGGTGCTATGATGAACGTTGCGTTGGGATGGTTGAGGGATCAAGTAGAAGTACTTATGACGACGGAAGGGACGTCGGCATTAGTCCATGCAAGCTAAGGAGCTAAGCGACACACTAGTAACGGCTCATGGTGCATATCGAACGACAGTGGCAAGCATCTCATTACCAATCAACGTCTAATATACAGCATGATCGCGTGAACAATTCATAGTGGCTGTTGCTCTGTACTGAAGCGGAAAGGCAATCTTTCTGATTTTCTAGGCATATCAGTGCAATGTCGAGCAACGGTCATGCAGACGTTGCGAACCCAATTGATCCTGCCAAAACATTGAAGCCAAGTTCGGCACCAAACCCAATCGAAAGTTTGACACATCCCCAAAAAACCCAGGAAGATGAAGATTCCGCCGTCACCAAAGCCGAGAAATTTGAAAGGCACGCGGCCGCAGAACATGACGAGGAACATCCCTCAAAGCGGGTAAAGCTAGAATCGAGCGGTGATACGCTTGAAGGCGATCCAAGTCCCACCAAAAGCGAGAGACAGAAGGGTGTAGCCCCGATTAAATCAGAGTCAGTCTGTTTACAGCAAGATGTATTGAGCCCTGGGCTCACCACGTACCAGGTTCCTTGTGCATGTACCTGGTAGCAAGAAAGACAGAAGTGCTACTGTTGCGGATGATGACGCTGCAGAGGGCGCCGCTCATGTCAGGCAAGATGACCGCGACCGAGGAAAGAAAGAAAAGTCAAGAGGCCAAAATACTAGTCGCAACTTCGGATCTTCAAGAGATGAAATAGGGTTGTGCCAGAGTCGCGCTAATAGTCCCGAGTTCTCTCCCAAAGAATGCAGGTTCGGGACTGACTGCAAATTCGAGCATGACTTGCGCAAGTACCTGAAGGAGTGGAAGCGTGACGATTTGTCTACCTTTGGGGGTGTCTGTCCTGTATGTAGTTTGAAGGGGAGGTGTGATGTAGGCTGGAAATGCCGATTTGTACGCTCGCACTCTAAAGAGGTCAAAACAGAAGATGGCAGGTTGGAATTGGTCCTGGTGGAGGAGGCACGCGATAGGCTCGAAAGGGGCGATGGCAATTCTTCCGAAGACGCAATGCTCAATGTTATTGGGACACAAGCTAAATCGGATCTGATGAAAAGAAGAGTCAAGACTCCTAAAGCGGACAAATATAACATCTGGCTCGAGAAGTCGACTCTGCAAAACCAAGATCGAGACGATGGCGATATGGACGTGGCAAACCTAGAGGCTAGCAGACAAGAGAATCGAGCACGTTACATCGAGCCTCCTCTCCTCCCCTCGGAGAAGCGAAGAATCTACTTTGGTCCTGAAACCCCTGTCCTTGCTCCTCTTACCACTCAAGGAAATCTTCCGTTCCGTCGTCTTTGCCTGGGCTTCGGCGCTCAGATCACCTACTCAGAGATGGCAATGAGCGTACCTCTCCTTCAAGGCCAAAAGTCCGAATGGGCGCTCATGCGCGCTCACGAGTCCGAAGCCACACCGCCCGCATATGATGGAAACAAGACTTCCGTCGTTGCAGGATACGACAACTCCAAGGACAGCAGGTTTGGTGCCCAAATTGCGGCCTCCAAGCCCTGGCAAGCTCTCAAAGCCACCGAAATCCTGACCCAGTTCTGTCCACAACTGCGTGTCATCGACGTCAACTGCGGATGTCCCATCGATCTTGTCCACCGTGCAGGCGCCGGCTCGGGGCTTCTTGATCGCCCCTCGAAACTTGAGAGCATTGTCCGCGGCATGAACACCGTATCGGGCGAGGTCCCAATCACAGTCAAAATCCGCATGGGCACCAAAGATAATCGCCCCGTAGCCGAGAAACTTGTGAATCGGCTCGTCTACGGTGGGGAGGCAGCACATGAGCAAGATCTCGGACCTTGTGGTGTTGCTGCTATAACCTTGCATGGCAGGAGTAGGCAGCAGCGATACACAAAGAACGCCGACTGGGGTTACATCTCGGACTGTGCGGCGCTGATTCAACGCTACAACGCCCAAGGCGACGAGCGTGCTGACACGGTGCGTGAAGCTGACGCTCGCTCTCAGCCCGCGGGCGGAAAGGTCTACTTCATCGGCAACGGCGACTGCTACTCCCATGTAGACTATGAGAATCACCTTGTGAAGGCAAACGTTGATTCAGTGATGCTCGCTCGAGGCGCGCTCATCAAACCTTGGTTGTTCGAGGAGATCGAAAAGGGACAGTATATCGACAAATCAGCCAGCGAGCGGCTCTCGATGGTTGAGCAATATGTACGGTACGGGCTCGAGACCTGGGGCTCCGATGAGATGGGCGTGGGTACCACGCGGCGCTTCTTGCTGGAATGGCTGAGCTTTGCGTATCGCTACGTTCCTGTGGGTATAATGGAGCATCTGCCGCCCAGTCTGCAGGATCGGCCACCGGCGTGGAGAGGGAGAAATGAGCTGGAGACATTATTGGGGAGTGGCAACTACAAGGACTGGATAAAGATCAGGTCAGTCTACTGTGTTGCTCGTTTCTGTAAGATCACTGACTCTAGATGCAGCGAAATGTTCCTTGGCCCAGCACATAAAGACTTCAGGTTCGAGCCTAAGCACAAGTCGAATAGCTACGAGATTGAGGCCGAGGGTTGAAAGCATGGTTGCTTACCAAGGGATAGTGTATTCTCAAGTGGTATGTGCAGCTTCATGCATACTTTACTTGCATTACCATAACAAGCGATGAAAGCAAAATCGGTGTTCAGTTGCATCACGAATTATGGTCGACTTCTTCTCATGGCGCCCAAAAGCAGAATGTCACTTCTGCTTGCGACGAAGGCACGAAGACATTCATTCGTGATTGAGGTTCTGAGAATTCCATCAATCATTTCTTTTCCAAAAAAAAAGGATAAATGAGTTGAACCTGGACCAATCGTAGCAATAATCCTAAGACAATGCTGAACACCTAGTCCTCGACAAAGAAGCAGACATATCAGCTGAGCCCATCGAGAACTTTTAAAGCCTTTCTTAGACTTCGTCATTCGCAACCATGTCGCTAATACATTACTAATGCATCATCACCTCCGTCTCGAACAGAGAGATAAAGAGAACCTCAATGGGGTCCTCCAGCAATCCCCATTGAACTTGCAACAGTGGTAATGCATTCCTAAAATATTGCCAATGCATTACCATCTCCGTCTTCGACAAAGAGGTGAAGGGAACCTCGATCGAGGTCTCTAGCAATTCCCGTTGAATTGGAGCGAATGTAATGCATTCCTATAATATTGCGAATGCATTACCACCTCTCTCTTGAACAAAGAGGAGAAGAGAACCTCGCTCGGGGTTTCTAGTAATCCTCGTGGAATCTGGAGCAGATGTAATATATTACGAATGCATTACCACCCACACCTCCGACAAAGAGGTATCTCGATCGAGGTTTCTGGCAATCCCCGTCGAACCTGCAGCGATTATACTATATTGCTAATGCATTACTACCTCCTTCTTCGACAAAGAGAACAAGATAACCTTGATCGAGGTTTTCAGCAATCTCGGTTGAATTAGAGCGAATGTAATACATTCCCAATTTACTGCCAATGCATTACCATCTGGTTCTTCGACAAAAAGGCGAGGATAACCTCAATCGAGGTTTCTAACAATCCTCGTTGAAGTTCCAGCGATCAAAATACATTCCTAATACATTGGGAATGCATTACAACTCGCACACTCGACGAATCCACGACTAAAACCCCGACTTGCCCATTCCTGTTTCCTGCCGGGGCTTTGGTCCTGTTCGCTTTACTCCATCTCATAGAAGCCGCTCTCCACCGCCAAGAACCGATACTCCATCCTCCCAACCCGCGCCTCAACCCGCCTTCCGTTCGCCGCTCGGTGACCGAAAACAAGCGCCCTGCAGCCAGAGCCGCAGACCCTACTTCTACCTGACTGGGCTGCACAGCCAAAACGAAACGGCGGAAAGCTCACAGTAGCCCAACCCCCCCCTTTTTCGCCTTCCCCTGCTCGCCTTTCCTCCCATACTCACAACCGATAGAGCCTAGCCCCCCAAAAATGAAGCTCAACCCCTCCTTCGCCGCCGGCTATGCCTCCCCCTCCGGCGCCGGCTTCCGCAAGGTCGTGAAATGCACGATCATGATCAAGAAGAAAGCTGGTATGTCGGACGAGGACTTTGTTGCTTACTACAACACGCGCCATGCGAGGATGGCGACGGAGGTGGTGTTGAGGTATCGTCCTATTACGTATTCGCTCGTAAGTGGTACCGTTCATGCTATCCAGGAAATTGGTTATGGGTTGGGGAGAGTGGATGAGAAGCCCTGATGCAGGATGCTGGGCGAGGCGAGGTTGAGAGACATGGCTACTAATCCGCAACAAGACATATAACCTCGCCCCCGACAGAACACGCATCCAGGATATCCTGCACGGCAAAGCGCAGCTGCTGGATTACGATGCCATCTGCACGTTTGTGTTCCCGGACTGGATGTGTTTGGCGAAGTTTATGTATGATGCGGATTGCAAGGCGCTGGCGGGCGATCATGAGAATTTCATGGATGAGCAGCAGATGAGGATGATGGTGGGGGATGAGTATGTGCTTGTGGACGGGGGGGAGAAGGTTCTGCATGAGGAGGGGCTGAGGGAGGTGGGTGGGAAGGGTAAGGAGAGGGCGGACGGGTAGGGGTGGAGTGGATGCGAGTGATCGGAAGGGGCGTCGGCTGTTCCTTTCTGTGGATCTGGCGATCAATGATGTAGGAAATCCTTGTTTAGGCGGCATTTTGCAAGTGGCGGTCTAGCATCCCGCTGCAGTCACATCAAGCGGTGACTTCTTTTTCGACAAAGGCTGAATTGAAATTATTACCAGAATATATAAAGCGCCTACCACAACATAGTAGAAAGCCGGGGAATGAAGATTGGAAAGGTGCCAAGGGCTTGGTGTTTAGCGCTGCTACGATGAAAGCAAGTACGGACTTTGAGCTAGATTTTCCTTGGAGCAAGAAAAGACAATGGAAACACCAGCATATAAAAACATAGGTAGACCTCTTACTTACCGGATTGCAGGCAATGTACCGTCGACTAAGAAGCATAGCCAACAGTCGCGATATTGGCCTTTCATAGGAAGACAGTAGGCTACCTTGGAGCCTGCCCAAGCAACGTCGCAGTGAAACTTCTCGCCTCTCGCAAGATGGTTTATTAGCGGAGACAGGTCAGGTGGTTGTGATGCTGAGTTGTTCGGTTCCAGTAGACTCGGTGAGACCTGAGCGATGTGATAGACCTTTTCAACGTCCGACGACTCCAGGACGAAATAGTCTTTGTGGATGTAGCGAATGAGGTCCATTGCCAGATCGAGCTGACTCTTCCTGGAAACCCGCTTAGACATGCCTGGCTTTGGGCGTCTGCGGATTCGAAACCCCAGTGTATCCATCTCTTCAATAGCTATCGCGAGGAAAAGGTCAGGCGGCGGATCTTCACTAGTTCGGACGTCGCCTTGAGATGCGCGAACTGCATTGACCAAGTCTGTAAGATCGAGATGCCCGTAGAAACGTTGTCCAGCTATAGAAAAATCGTACGTGGGATCGTGCAGGTCGCCAGCCACAATGACGCAGTACTTCTGCCGGCCATCACCATACCTTTCCGCAGTGATCTGTGATGACTGCCCTAGGTACTCGCTGTGGATGAAGTGCGGCTTACATTCGACAAATCCTTCCGTGGGAAGCAAATCTCTCGAAGTTGCCAGGGTAGGGGCTCCGTATGCTTGTAGGTCAACAATACAAAATGTCTCCAAAAGGTGTGTAACGTGCTTTTTAAGCTTGAGAAGGATCTGCTCTCTTACCCAAGCATCTTTGCCTATGTCGCTCGATGTCTCAACAGAGTTCAAATGCACCGGAGTCGGAAATTTCGTAGCGAAGTTGCTTTTCTTGGAGTCTGTGTCGAGCTTTTTAGTCGACTCATTTGTGGTGGTAGATGTCGCCTCGGTAATTTCAGTGGATGATCTGTCGCTGCTACTTTGTGACGGCTGACTTCTGGCGGAGGATGTACGTGAGCTTTTGGAGCTCGAGCGACTTCCCTGCTTAGGCTTGCGCCCGAATGTTCCTCCCTGCCTGTGAGACGCAACATGTCCGACTGGCGAGGCTGTAAATTGAGCCGATGTAGATTCAAAAGCGTGGCGGCCGCCGGTGCTCGCCATAATCGGGCAGTCTGTAGAGTACTGACTTTTATTTTACTCGATAAAAAATCTAAAGGATGATTTCTTCGAGCAGTACGTGAGTGGTATTCTGGATAGTATAATCTCCCCCAGACATAAGAGGAAAACATCGTGCATTGTTCTCCGCTTGGAGGACAAGGAGAGGCAACAAAGCATTGTTTCAAGTGCATTGTAAGACCAATGTCAACAAAGAAATTACAACAAATTCTAAATGCTCCAAGGACGAAAAGAGGATGTGCAGCCTGAAACCAAACCGTTCGCTACAAGCCATGGTCATATCGGCTTTCCAGTAAACTGTCCAGCTTACCCAACGGCAGACTCTGGCTAAAATTTTGATGGGTGTCTGCTGCAAGTTCTCTTTGCCTGTTTCAATTCACAACAATTAGTGCAAGAACCAGTGCACAGCAGAAGACCCAGTATTCCTCAGTAAGGAACAAAGGAAGAAAAGATATCTGAATCTCTCTTATGATAGCGCTCGGTTAAACCTCGGTGATACGAGCTCTTGGTGTCGCGAAAAGTTCCGCCCCACATCGACACCGGTTTCAACATCCCACTGCGCAATAAGAAAGCCCGGTTTACAGGAAGATGTGTGAGTCTCGACGAGTGTAGTGTACTTCTAAAGTCTTCCAAAGATGCCTGGACGCGCAAAGAAATCGACAAAGAAATTCGAGAAAAACCACCTCAAAGATACGATAGGGCGGCGCAAGGAATTTGCCAAAATCAAGCAGCGCAACCAGGTCAGTGTAAAGAGAAAAGCTAGAAATGCGAGCGATAAAGCCAAAGTTTCCGACGATGAGGCCGGTCCACCACAAAAGAGGGTCAAGATCAATGGCACGGACGACGGAAAACCCTTTGGTGGCATGAGCGTGGATGATTTCTTTCAAGGAGGGTTCGAACTACCGCAGCCAAAGCCTCAGCGGAATCACAAGAAGAAGGCAATTAATGAGGATGAAGGGCAGGTTGTGAGGTCTCCGAAAAGAAAGGCAGAGGTCGTCACAGCCGAGGAGAGCGATGAGGAATCGGGAGTAGACGTCCCAGAGGACAAAGGTGCCTTCGGCGAGGAGGAGGCGGGTTCCGGTGAAGACGATGGCATTGAGACACATAAAGAGGATCTAGATGCACTGGCTCAAAAAGATCCGGAATTTTACAAATTCCTACAAGAGAACGACGCAGAGCTCCTAGACTTCGGCGATGACGGGGATCTCGAGGCGATGGACCACCTGAGCGAGGACGGTGAGGTACCGAAGAAGGGCAAGAAAGGCAAGAAATCTATCGAAGCACCGCAAGGGGGAGAAGATGACAGCTCCGAAGTCACAATGGCAATGGCGAAGAAGTGGAAGACCGCTATGTCAGAGGCACACTCGTTGCGAGCTATGCGGCAGGTCGTATTGGCTTTCAGGGCTGCAGTCTACTTCAATTCAGATGAATCAAAGACGCAAAGGTACTCGATCTCCAGTCCAGAGGTCTACCATCAGCTGCTGGTCGTGGCCCTGGAGCACATTCCTACAGTGTTGAACCACCACCTACCCGTGAAGGAGACATCCTCCGGGAAAGTCCGCATCGCAACTGAATCCAAGAAGTTCCGGACGCTGACACCACTGCTCAAATCACACTCAGCATCGCTTCAGCACCTGCTAGAAAACCTGTCCGACGCTTCAACCATCAAACTCACAGTCTCCTCTCTCGTCCAAATACTTCCCTACATACTCTCCTTCAAGAAGACACTCCGTTCTCTCTGCAAGACAGCCGTTGACATCTGGTCGGACACAGCCACCACCGAAGCCACACGCATAACGGCTTTCCTCTTCCTCCGCCGCCTGGCTGTCATATCCGATGCCTCCGTCCGAGAAGCCGTTCTCAAAACCACCTACCAAGGTCTCGTCAAAGGCAGCCGCATGACAAATACGCACACCCTTTCCGGCATTAATCTGATGAAGAACTCCGCCGCCGAGCTCTGGGGTCTCGACGCTGACATCGGCTACACCACCGGCTTCACCTACATCCGACAGTTGGCCATCCATCTCCGGCAAAAAGTCAACCATCCAACAACCGACTCCTACAAGACAGTCTACAACTGGCAATACGTCCACGCCCTAGATTTCTGGTCCCGCGTCCTCTCAACCCATTGCTCCCCCGCTTCCAACCCCCATCTCAAAACAGCCTCCGACTCACCAATCCACCCGCTCGTCTACCCCCTCGTGCAGATCACAACCGGCGCCCTCCGCCTCATCCCAACCCCAGTATACTTCCCCCTCCGCTTCCACCTCACACGCGCCCTCCTCCGCGTTTCCCACGCCACAACAACATTCATCCCGCTCGCCCCCTCCTTACTCGAAGTCCTCAACTCCCCCGAATGCAGCAAACCGAACCCCAAACCCTCAACCCTCACCCCTCTAGACTTCTCCATCGTCCTCCGCGCCCCAAAATCCTACCTCGGCACACGCGTGTACCAGGACGGCCTAGGCGTCGAGCTCGCCGAGCTGCTAACCGAATCCTTCAACATCTGGGCCAAGCACATCGCCTTCCCCGAACTGGCGCTGCCACCAATCGCCTTCCTAAAACGCTGGCTGAAATCCTCAAACGCCGCGCCGTCGATACATGGCGATCAGAGAGGCGCGAAGAAGCGACGGCAACGAGGGGGTGGCAATACGAAGATCCATGCTGCTGTTGCGCTGGTGGTTCAGAAATTGGAGATGAATAGCGCGTTTGTGGAAGGGAGGAGGAGGGATGTGAAGTTTGGACCTACGGAGAGGGAGGAGGTAGAGGGGTTTTTGAGGGAGCTGGCGTGGGAGGATACGCCGCTGGGAGGGTTTGTGGTTGGGGAGAGGGGGAGGAAGGAGGAGAGGGAAGGATTTTGAGGGAGGGGAGGAGGGAGGAGGGGAAGGGGAGGCGGGATAGGGAGGTGGGGGAGAGGGAAGATGAGTTCGAGGGAGAGGAGGAGGGGGATGAGTTGGAGGTTGAAGAGGAATAGTTAGCTAATTGTGAATACGCTTTGGAGAAGAACATTGATCTGCTCAGTCTCCATGTCTAGTTGCAAATACCTGGGCGGTGGATCAATCCTCGAATACTGACAAGCGAAACAGATGCTTGAGCAGAGACCTACACCCAATTACGCATTCATATCCGTCAAGCTCTCTAAGGCACACACACACAACATAATCCCCCTCACAACGAATGTCTTACACGTGCCATATTACCCCCCCCCCCCCCCCCCCCCCGGGCCTTCCGAACTCCCAAATCCGCCACCCAGGCTTGCAACAAACTCCACAGCCCAAAAGCAGCCCCTCCCGCACTCACCCACTCGCACCCAAAGAAACAAGGAAACCAAACAGGTAACCCCCCCCCCCAACCCGTCTCCAACGCAAGACCCAGCAAGTAACAACGCCTTCTTTCCCCCTGTCTCCGACCCGTTTCGCTGTGTCATCATCAATCGCTCGGCTAGCTCAACCGGTGAGAAAGACTTCTCTTCGAGAGGCGCCCTTTGCCCCCCTACAGCGCCCCATTCGGATCGTGCGTCCCTGCGGGCATCCAAGGCTGAGGGTCATCGCCATGCGGGAGGTCGAAGAGCGGGAGCATGCTTTTGGGATGTTGGTGGCTTGTATTGGGTGCTGTTGAGAGGGAGGGGGGAGGGAGGGGAGACTTACGTGGGATGATGAATTCGGGATGGGGTTTTGAGGTGGGTAGGGTGGATGTGGCGGTTTTGGAAGGTAGAGGGAGATTTGTGGAAGCTTGGGGATGGTGAAGATTCGCGGGTCTGAAGCGGTATGCTCGGGGGACTTTGGATCAGGGGGGCGTGAGGAGATGGGGAGAGAAGGTGATGGAGCGAGGGAGAAGCTGCGTTTTTATATGTGTGGAGAGAGCTTCGCTGCGGGCGGTTCGGTGCAATGGCACGCCTTTTGTGTTACCAAGGAGAGGGGGTTGGGCGCTCGACATGTAAGGATGCTGGGAGATGCGAAAGTGAGGCCACTGCTCATGATAGTTGAGGAGAGAAAGAGGGCGTGCATAGGATTGAGGAGGCAAGTGACGCTTGGATTGGCGCTTGGGCAGCAGTTGAGCAAGGCTGTAGCGATGAACTCGTTGAGATCGAAGTCGGTTCCTAGCCATTCACAGTTCCCTGTGTTGTTTGTGGATCCACGCACTTTCTTTGGATCATTTGTTTAAGGGGGGTTCTAATAATACTGAGGCGCCACGGATGAGCTTGCATGTGCGGTCTAGACGACCATGAACGACCGGGGGGATAGGTGGAAAAGAGAGCTTGGACTCTCGAAAGAGGAGAGCTAGCAGAGAAAGGAGCCTCGAATGTCGAGAGGCTTGGGTCGCTCCTTCAACAAGGCAACCAAGCAAACATGCAGCTCGGATGAACACAATCTTGGCCTCGCAGAGCCCAGACACTAGGTATTCCGGAGTACATTTTTTCAGCCTCGCGGACCTACCTAGCTATACAGATGGGGTGTGCGATCGCCGATCTGTAGATGGTCTTAAGGTCTAGCTCGAAGATCTCCTGCAAGAATCAGTGCAACAGCGTCCATTTGCTGACCGAGTAGGCTGCCATGATTCGTATCATGCCCACGTCTTGGCCAGTCCAGACTGGGTTTCCTGTCAAGGCACGACGTTTCTCATATCGTTGGCCACGTGGGTCTGAGAAGAAAGCTGCAGTCATACAAGCTGATTCCTCGACCTCGCTACAATTGTGACCGAGGTCATAGTCTACCCGAGTTCGGTGGTCCATTGTTGAAAGATAGCTTCCTTGCTGCCGCTGTAGAGTCTGCTACCGACTGCGATAAGATACAAGTACGATGTCGGTCTGGCCCATCCGTGACGCTGACGGTAGCACAGGAGGCTGAGTGCTTGAAAATTCGTACTAGATAGACGCCGCAGCCTATGGCAGAATATGATCCATACATCCCAAGAGAGTACGACATCACCGGTCCTCACATTTGAGAGAAGACTTGTACGGTACATCAAGATTTGCTGTCTCTTTTTCCATACTTGCAAGCACAGTGCTGTATGATGGAGATGGACAAGGAAACACAACGTCGAAGTGGAAGAAATCGTAGGAAGTACGTAACTTCAGAGTATGCCAAGAGGACGCTCGCCTGTTAGCGTTGACCCCACTCGGCTAGCGTGATATAATTATCATTCTGATCTTGGAAGGATCCATGTAGCCTTTCCATCAGCTTCATTACATCTTGTCCTTCGACTTTTTCATCATCACAGGCAAGTAAGCAAGCATTACCAGATATTCGTTGCGCTCACCCAATTCGTAAGATCGTTATCCATAGTGTATTTCGGTCATTGTGAGTTTGTTTGGTTTCCACCACAGGCTCCAATCCCCTCAGAGACACACCAAATTCAATGTCATTCCCATGTTAAGAAGCTAATTCTGCTTCATCACTCTTCCTTTGTTGTTCCTCGGCCTCAGCTTACTGACGAACTCTCGATTCGGCGTCGCCCTGTTCAAGGTCACAATTTTCGCCTCGTCCAACATGTGATCAAAAGATCTCAAGTCATCGTACTGATAGTCTTCTTTGCGCCAAGCAGGTTTGATAACGAACAAATAATGCGGTGTGGTCATCGCAACACTGAAGTCGACCAGACGTCCGCCTTTGTAGTTACGAGCTTGAATGTCCATGTTATAGACTTCGAACTTGCGCATTCTTCGCAGATCAAGCAGCATTCTCTTAGCGATCTTTGCAGTGAGAGGGACGTCCTCGGTGACCAGATCTTTCACGATGGCACGAAATGGCTCCCTCCTTGAGGCCGGCTTTAAGTCTTCTTCGTCAGGTCGGTTCCAGGTCGTGACTCCAAAGCGTTCTTTCAGCTCGTCCTCTCTGTTGGCTGGAATCATCAAATAACCGTAACAACGAACCGCGACTTTCCCGTTAACGTTCTTATCGATCAATCGTCCGTAAGCGCGGCACTCATTGAAGAACGGATCCATATGACCGCGAATTAGGGCAGTGGAGAGAATTTTGCGCTGGCGAACGGACAAAGCCGCACGGTCGTCGGAGTCATCATAGAATTTGAACTGATATCAAAGCACAGTTAGCATCACTCAACGATTATGTCACGATCGAAAGAGTCACTGTCTTACAATTTTCAGCGCGTACGTCTTGGTTTGTATCGAGACTTCGAATACATGCGCATGTCCTCCGGCGGATGAATCCGCCAGATCACTCTCACTAATAAGTTCTCTGAAATCAACAGTCGCCTTTGGATCCTCAAAAGCCTTAAGTTTAGGCCCATTGCACTCTGGAAGGGATTTCGTCGAATTTCGAGTCATATGTGGAGTGGGTACATACGATTATTCACTCTGTAATATATGTTGAATGGTTGAAGTGGATCATTGTTCCCAGGGGCATGGAGCGCTTGGGCGTTTGTCTGTCAGGATCTAAGACAGGAGGGGGTCGCGATGAGGCATACCCCCACCTGTGTAAAGCATGCAATGATCTGGCCCATGCAGATCAGGGAGCTTAGGCGCAAGAACACTGAGCAGACTGAGCTTAGCTTAGAGTACTTAGAGAGAACAATCGCTGAGAAGTTTAAACTCATTCAACACGGGAGAGTTCCTATAGTATACAGATCGATGCTCTTATGGCTCGTGCTCAACTCCTTCATTACTGCTCCACATTGCTTTAGCATAAAGGTCGACTGTTGCATCGTGACAAGACTTGCTGACTCGTCTGACGAACCCCACAGACCTCTCCCGCAAGAGACAACCTTGGAACTATCAAGGTTTCTCCCTAGTAGCGCCATGACAATCTTGGGGAACTTGATCTGGTTGATGCGACTGGACTGGGCGCTCGACAGTACGAAAGCTAGGCCAATTGCTGTAGTTCTCAGACCCTCCAGATGAAAAGTACAAGGTGCATGGATTTTCTGCAACCCAACGTTTCGAACCAATAGGGGCATTTAGAGTCGACCACTACGCCCCGTAGCGGTTGGAGTGGCACTTTTAGTAGCAGTTCGAGCATCACCGTCGCTACTGCAGTAGCACTCTGAACGCTCCAGCATGTGCAGGCGTAGCAGATGCAATTCGTAGCACTCGTAGCACCCAATAAGATCTCGAATTTCCCTTCCCACGAGACGCTATCCATCTTTGTTCAATTATGCGGACTCAGATTCGCCAACGTCAAGCGAGCTGATGGATTTGCAATGCGTCACGACAACCATCAGAACGCATCTCGGGCTATTTGCGGCATGAGATTGAGGTTATTGGTAAATGTCATCAGGCAACTTGCAGGATCACTTCTCTAGACCTTCCTGTTCACGTATTGACGCAGGAGTAGGTACGATGAGTATGCTCGAAACCACTGACCTGTTTCATGTGTCTACAGCCTTGCGACATAGGTGAGTCGCAGGACTATTTTTGAAAGGTCTGCTTCGATGCTGCTTCACAGCCCTTCCTATATAGTAATGGGTATGTCAAGGCGGCTAGCTCGATCGCAATCCGGACTGTATCCTACTTCACTCAACATCATTACTTACGATCAAAACTACATGAGAAGAACGTACGATGCCGAGTGTTTCTCCAAGTCTTTTGCACTACCTTTCAACGAAGAATCCCACCCTGAATGTAAAGAATTGTAACAGCGGTCCAAACACCAAGTCAGGTAAAACTGCCTGGGATCTTCCGCGTCAAATCCAGGACTGGGCGGACTTCGAATACCAGTCACTGGACTCGATTTACAATGGTGCACTCCGAAATGTTCTTCGACGTCAGTTCAACCTCCATCAACAAGTACAGCCTGATCGAACCAGTCGTGACATCCATAGTGAAGCGAATATGTCAGATATTGTCGTCCTATGGAACAAAACCATAGTGTCCAACGGATTGAAGGTCGCTCAGAAACAGATCGGTACCGACTTGCCCCATGAAAAGATATACATGTGTCAAGGCAAACAAGCACAGCCCCCTTCGAAGGTTCCGGAAATGCTTGGTCCAGAGTCGAAGGGGAAAAAGAAAAACCAAAAACACCGTAACCCAGACTGGGCCGGTAGGAAACCTTCCACTGTCAATCCTAACGAGCCTCGAAGGAAAGCGAAGAAACCGACTAAAGCGAAGAATCTTTTACCAGGCGACACAAAAGTGTCTCCAAAGTGGAAGAGCGCTAATCTTACTAAAGGCGACGTCAATAAGGCCGTTGTGAAAGACAAAAGTTGGTTTCAACCGGTGGCACAAATCTACACTTATTGCGTCAGATCGAACGCTCGCTATGGGTATATCATTACAGACAAAGAACTCGTTGTCGTTAGGATTCGTTCTCTTCCTCAGACTGGCCCACCGCGAGAGGAGGAGAGCACTGACAAGAAGCGGGAAGAGCAGGATGAGTACAGGAAGCTGGACCCGGACATCATGGCCGGCTCACAGGAGCTAGAAGAATTCGTCGAAGGGGCACCAGAGGCGACTCAAGCGCTTACTGATGGTGTCATGGAATACAAAGCCATTCCCTGGGACTCCCATATTCCTACCTCCCAACGGAATCCCGAAGTGATGACCGTCAACCTGGCTCTATGGTGGCTGCATATGATGGCTGCGGAAAGCAGTGCGATCGAAGAGGACTATGTTACACTTACAGATGCTGTGTGGGATACCGATCCAGGAAACAAAACGCCAGCCTACGCCGTCGTAGAAACAGACTCCCAAGATACTGCACCATTACATGAGACCTCTTTCAACAGTCAAAGCTGTGTAACAAGCTTCGAGTCGGATTTTGGAGGAAGAAGGCGCCCCAGAAACAGTCAAAGCTATGTAACAAGCTTCGACTCGGATCTTGGAGGAAGAAAGCGTACCAGAGACGATGATGGAGACGCTGAGATGCTGCAAATGGCTAGTCAATCAAAGCGCCCCGCGCGAGGCCGCAAAAGAGGATCCAATTGAGGGATGAGCACATTGCTGGCTGGCCCGCAATCGCTCACTCCTCAAGTCTTATCGGAGGGGAGCTGGAATCGACAAGAATAGATGGAGTAGATGCCGAAGATTGTAGCATGCGCTCTGGTCTGGCGTTAAGGAGTCTTGGTATATCGTTTCAGCTCGATCTGTGTTGTAACTTGCGAAACCCCTGTATGAAAGAGTATTCCACTTCTTGATACCATAAACATCGTAGGAAACAGCTAGCAAAGTCTAACCATCGACTTCTCTTTTGGTTAGTCCAAGGTTGCCGTGACCGAGTAAGACTCTGAAGAACAAGAATCTGCTTCTCATCTGGTAGATGTATCTTCAAGAATAGCGAACTTGACTTGGCCCTCAAATTTTGATCTCAATGCAGCAGGCAGCAATGAACGCTGTGACAATTACGAATATCTGAAAGCTCTGGCTGAAGTTCCTCCACCATAAGGTTGATGGATCCGAAATTAAGCTTGAGATCACACAGACCTGAGGCTGAGACAGCCCTGATGCGCAGCGAGGGTCTACCCCCTTCTGATTCACAAATACCCTAAGGCTCGCACGCGTCTCTCGCGTCTATCCCACATCAAGTCTGCATTCTACTTTCTGTCATCAGCGTACCTCAGGCACAGAGCTCAATCACAATGGCTCTCCCCAACGGTCCGCTCCCAAAAACCCTCACTCCAGCAAAGCCGCACTCAAAGCACCCCACAACCCCTTGAATAACCCTCCACTCCCCGCCTCCATGACAACCCTCACCACCGACCCCCGCCACGGCCGCGCCCTAATCTGGCAGCGAGCTCTCCAACGCTGGCTCACCCGCTCCTCCGTCGATGAGATCCTCCCTTCTCTCTATCTCGGCGGGTACAGCCCCCTTCCCTTCCCCTTCCCCTTCCCGTCCCCCCCTCCCCCCCAACCAGATCAAACCCAACCACTAACCACCCCTGCCCCCCAGCTCCTACGCGGCCTCCAACACCCACCTCCTCGCCTCCAAGAATATCACCTTCGTCCTCACAATCATGAGCAAAGACCTCTCCGCCGACACACTGCAGCAGTACACGGAGAAGGGCATCACGCACCTGTATGTGTCGAAACACGACACCGAAGAGGAAAACCTGCTTGATGTGTTCGGGGAGCTGTGTCTGGTCATTGAGGAGAGATTGCGACGACCGGGAGAGGGGGTGGAGAGGCAGGGGGTGCTGGTGCATTGCGCTATGGGCATCAGTCGGAGCGTGAGCGTTGTGCTGGCTTATGGTTCGCTTCCTCCCCGAACCATCCCCAACCCTCAACTTCACTTCCCTCCTCCCCTTTCTCCCCCTTTTCTCCCTCCTAACCCCTCCCCAGTAATGCAACGCTACGGCATCTCCCGCTCCACCGCCAAGCGGCTCGTGCGCGCCAAGCGCAACGTCGCGAACCCGAACGCGGGCTTCTACCGCCAGCTCAAGGTCTGGGAGGCGTGTCGGTATGATATCCATACGCTGTGGGCGATTGACGGGGTGAGGCAGTTGAAGATGGAGTATCGGGAGTGGTTGGGGGATGTGGAGGAGGAGAAGAGGAAGAGGGAGAGGGAGTTGGAGGCGAGGGGTGGGGGAGGGGGGGGCTGAGTGTGGGGTGGTTGGTACGAGGTCGGGGATACGCATGCCGTGGCCTGGAGCATCGGTCTACAGGATGTCTTAACGAAGACCACTGGATGCGAGGCTGTAGGATCTTGTGGATACGGAGGCTAGGGATCAGCCCCAGAAATCGTTCTGGATGCTTGAACATCTCTGCGAGGGAAGAGGCAACCACGGTTTGGAAGCAGGAGGAGTCTGCGAAACAAGGGGGAAAGAACCATATTGAGAGTTACCTCAGGGTCTGCTAAGACGTAACTCCACCTTCTTCCAGCTGTTGGGAGTGGTGGCAAGCGAATAGACCTGAAGGCGAAACCGAGATAGATATGGATTAAGAAAAGAGGAAAAGTCAATGGACAGATCCGCGAGACAAGACGGCATGGAATGGATAGAAGGACAGAGACTGGTGAAGAGAGATCTTGCATGACCCCTTCCGCCTTTATGCATTCTTCCTTAGATGCTTCCGTTGAAGGACCAATATCCCCTTTTCCGGAGCTCTGAAAAGTTTAGATCACCATCAACCCCATTCATGGACGCAACCCAAAACGCAACCAAGTACATCGCTATCCAGCTTATCTCATCACATCACCCACGCATCCCTCCCCCTCCACCCCCTCAACGCCAACGCTCAAACCCTCGTTTCCCCCCCACCCCATCTACACATCAATCACTCTGAATCAACACCTTAATAGCCCCACTCGCCGGATTCCCCGCCGTCTCAAACGCCCTAACCGCATCCTCAATCCCAAATCGATGACTAACCAACCTCTTCAAATCAATGACCCCACTCTCCACCAGCCGAATCGCCCTCGGCCACGTATTCGAGTACCTGTACTGGAACTGCAGATCGATCTCCTGCGTGCTGAGCCGCATGAACGGCAAGCTCATATCCGGCTTCCCTACCCCGATCACGAATACCTTCCCACCGAATTTCGTAGCGTAGATGGCTGCCGCGATGGAGGACTCGACGCCCGTGCATTCGAGCGCTACGGCGGGCTGGATGTTGGAGGCGAGAGAGACGAGTTCCTTGGCTGTGTCCTCGGTGGAGGTGCCGCGCTGGACGTGGTAGGTGCGGACGCGGGGGACGAGGGACGTTGCGAATTCGAGGCGGCCGTCGTCGATGTCGGTGATGACGAGGGGTTCGGCGCCCGCGGCTGCACAGCAAAGGAGGGTGATGAGGCCGATGGGGCCGGCGCCGCAGATGAGCACGCTGTCGCCTAGGCGGACCGCGGAGCGCTCCATGCCTGCGAGCGCGACGCTGAGGGGCTCGAGCATGGCGCCGTCTTCGAAGGACATGGCGCCGATCTTGTGGCACCAGACGGCGGGGTGGTTGACGTAGCGGCGGAGCAGGCCGTGGATGGGCGGCGTGGAGAGGAAGCGCATCTGGTGGCAGCCGTTGTAGCGGCCCATGAGGCAGGGCTCGCAGGCGTGGCAGGGGAGCCCGGGCTCGATGGCGACGCGGTCGCCGGGCTGGAGGTGCGTGACTGAGGGGTGCACGGCGAGGATCGAGCCCGCGGACTCGTGGCCTAGGATGTGGGAGTCTTCGACGACCATGGGGCCGATGCGGCCGGCGTGCCAGAAGTGGATGTCGGAGCCGCAGATGCCGGTGGTGTGGATACCGATGGTGACTTCGCCATGCTGGAGCTCTTTGCCTTCCTTGACGCTTTCGAGGGTGGGTTGGGTTTCGGCTAACCAGAGCTTGTGCTCAGGGTTGGTGAAGACGCCGACGTTGGGCTTCGTAAGGGTGGTGGTGGTTGCCATGGTGGGAGGGGACGGAGCGTCGGTGGGAGCTCAAGGGTTTCTGCGAGTGGCGGGGCGAAGTGTGATTTGGATCGAAGAATTGGGCGGTTCTTGTATGGATTGTGAGGTATATGCCACGAAGAAAGATAGGTGGGGTAATGTTCGGGAGCGAAGATGCGCGCGTCGATTGCTTCGTTGATTGTGGGGGATCTGTATCAGTAGCAGCTGAGCCAGATCGCTTGAGCAAGGCAAAAAGAATTGATCGCTGGGGGTTTGGGTAACGCTGCACTCAAAGTGACTTGTAGGCGCTGTGCCCCACCAAGAGGCGGAGGATTTCCATCAGCGGGGTTCACCTCCCGTCGACTTCATTCCGCACCACTCCTGGACTAGCAATGTCTGGATAAAGTCAACATGCTAGACAGGCCATCCATGGAAACCGTGAACTCATTATAGCTTGCGAGGTTTGATGACGCTCCGCATTCCTATGAATACGTCCCTTCCATAGTAATACCGATTATCAACACATCGATGGATCAGAAAGAAAGCAAAGGAGAGAACGAGATCGTCGTACTCATAGTCTTACATGCTTTGAATGCCTGAGGGTCCCAACGCCTCCTAATGCTCCCTTCGTGGTATACCAGCCAATCCATCCAACGCCATGTTCTAATGCCAGCATGCGTGGTACTCTATATGAAGAGTGTCTTCGCTTCTACAGGAAAGCTTTCGCTAGGGCAATAGGGGCATTTGAATCTGCCACCCTTGGCGTGCCGGAGCAACGATTCCTTCGCAATCACGTGGCCGCATGGCATCATATTTGGAGGGTTCTCGTCCGTTGTCTGCTCCTTGGAAATGGGACAAACAAAGATGGAGTGGAATTGGTAGGCCGGCGGCAGCGGTATCTCAACCTAGTCCATTGTATCAGCGTATGAATGACAACCAATCCAAGGTTGACTCACAGGGAGCTCGTTTTGCGTCGTCCACTCCGTCCGCTTCTCTTTCATGATGTTCTGCAATTTCAGTAGCGTTGGTAAAGCGATGGCTCCTGCCGTAGCGGCAATGTATAAGGGCGATTCTGCGGACAAGCCAAGAAGAGAGCAGAACTCTCTCGTGAAAGAATTCGCAAGCTCATCCCATGCGTCATTGTTACAGAAGATGCGGCGATACGGCGATTGCTGTAAATTAGCACGGAATGCCATCGCACCGATCAATTGCTGGATTTCCCGCATGTAGCGTGTTTGAAAGGAAGCAAACCCCTCTCGTGCATACTGAAGCGCTCTTTGCTGCCCTTGATATGCTGAACGTGGATCGTTCGAGGTATGTTCTTCGCTCATGAACAGCCAGATGAACTGCAATCTCTCGAGCTCAAACTCTAAGTTGCTACCTCTTGCTTCCAAGACCGCGCTGTTAGCTCTCGCCCATTTTATCGCCGGGCGGAGGTTCTTCCTCTGCTTTAAGTCGTGGAGTATGTTATACATCATGGCAAATTGGTCCCGTAGAGCATCCGACTTCAGTAAGTCGTCGCCAAATTTGTAAGACGCATCGTCACGGTCCCTTATGTGAAGGCTGGCGTGAGGGTCTCGCAGTGCATCCCTTAAGAAGGTTGAAGCCACAAGAAACTGGCCTTCCCTCAATAGATGCATGGCAATCGCTCGGTTGATCAGGGCCTGGTGTGAGGAGAGAGCATCGTAATCAGTAGTCGGCAAAGGCTTGTCTTTGAATTTCTGAACGGACGGTCAACGAGCGGGTCGGAATTCAGAGAACGAGGAACTCTTGCCTTATCTAAGGCCTTTGAGTAGTTGCCCAATGCCTTGTAGACCTCTTTCAAATCAGTGTTCACACTGTCGAAACTCTGTTTGACGGGGTTTTGCAACTTTGCCAGAGCGACCGACGCAGTCTTTGGATCTAGACACACTCAATAAGCAGTGGGACTTTACAGTAGTAAGGGTGACGGAAAAGAGACGCTCGAAGCAAACCTACTTGCAGCAACAGCATCCCGAGCGCTGATGAGGAGATCAATGGTCTTCTGAACATCGTCGATGCTCTTCGATAGGTTGCCCTTCTTCGCAAGCTTCTCATGCTCGGCTAGCAAGGCCTCCATGTCGCCAAATAGAGCGGTCTTCGCACTTGGTTGTAAACCGCAGAGGCAAAGCTCAAGACCTTCACGGAACGTACAGGGCTACCTCAGGGCTGCATCGCTCGGCAGGTATAGTCCAGGTAGCCATCCTAGCTCCGGTAATCGTGTCTTGACAAGTTCGGCAAATATACTACCAATTGTGAAGTTACAACCTGGAAGCATCACACCTCAGTCACGAATTGTCGAAGCTCTGGTGACAGGTCGGCCCGAAGTTTAACCGGCATACCAAACCTCGGCATCTCCTAATCGGGGAGTACTTCGAGACCTTCAGTGGAAGGCAAACCAGCGGAAGTGGCAGTGAATCATCGAGGGAAGAACTGCTAGCCAGCGCAGTAGTTATTGCCGAGTATGTTTGTGCTCCTCCTCGGCCAGAAGCCTGAGATGGTGGGGCTTCTGGAGCTTAGAGGTGAATGGGAATAGCCGAACGCTATTCAACGAAATAGCGACTTGACGGCTAGGACTTGGGTATTTGCTTAAGCCTGTAGATGTTTCAGACTGAACCACACGCTATGGATGGCGAAAAGTCTATCACGAAGGAGAAGCCTCCGGATTCACCTACCAATACCTCAACAATAGCGACACGGGATTTGCAACCTCGTCCAGCACATCAACGGCTCGTCTTAACTGACCCGGTAGCTTTCAGGTACGCACGTCGGTCGAGCAAATTAGATGTAAGCGACTGAAGAATGCAGGTATCTTGAAGAAGATCCGTCGATCACTGTCTTGGAACGGCGGCGACGACTTCACGGCTACGAACTTTACATCGTAGAGCAGTGGATATGTTCGAGAGTGCATCCAAGTTTCGTAATTACGACTTACACTGGATTGGAACAGCAATCTGTGCTTGCTGGCATTTTGAGTGTCCCTACCGATGAGGGTGAATGGTCTCCACGACTCCGAGTATGGTTCAAGGCCCTCGCCAAATATCATGCTCGGACAAAGGAGACTCCTCTAGGAACACTGATGGTCACAAACCTTAGCAGTTTCCCCTCTGCACTGACCGTAATCCCAGTTCCCGAGGGAGACGTCAAAAAGCACCGAGAGGACTTCTTCGTCAATGAGAATCTGAAGCGGTTGGGCTGCTCAGGTCGAGCAGGTCTCAACCTTGGTACGCCAGTGAGTGCCACGCAGGCCAAGTTCTACCAGCTGTACCACACGAGCGACCGTGTACCGCTGTATGGAGCGGTTATTGAGCTTGTCAAGCTGTGTCAAGTCGCTCTTGTTCTCTACGGCAAGCTCGCACCTGAGTACGTCGACGGTCTATTATGTGACGTTACGGAGCAGTCCATTAATAACTGGTGGACTGACCTTGGGACGGAGTACTTCAATATCGATCCCACCGATGGCATCCTCGGTCCTACGACGGTCTCAGCGTTGCTTGGTATACTCTTGGGAGCCCGTAACAGGCTACACGCATATGGAGCACCTGTAGCCAAAGATGTCTTCGATGTGGTCAGCACGAAGAGAGGAATAACGCACTTTCAGAAGTCACAGAAGCTAGACCGGACCCGCAGGCTTGATCGTGAGACTTTGCATCGACTACACAGGGTGACTGCAAAAGCTGCAAGTGGAGAAGGCTGGACCATGCCTCGAGCAGTCAAGACCACAGTTGCTGAGCTTAGCGGCAAGGGAGGTGACATCGTCATGGGCAGAGTAGGTGTACGAGAGAAGGCTGGGATAGCGGACATCGAAACCTTGGACATTGAGACATTCGTGAGCTTAGTTTCCGGCGAGAGGTCAAAGTGGCTTTGGCATGGAAAGCCAAGAAAAACCGAGACTGATGGCTTCAATAATCTAGGCAGTGATGAAGGCGTTGTGTTTACCAAGGATGAGAATGGCAATTACATCTGGACAAGCCAGAAACAAGATTCGGTCATTGACGGCCATCGTGTGCAGGGTATCACGAGTCGGATCTATAATCATCCGTCCCATGACTCGCAGGCTAGCATTGAGTCCCCCGAGAAAGATCAAGCGTTACGGCGCAACGTCCTCAAGACTGTATCAGGGAAGGTGACGGATGCCAGAAGCGGTCTTGGTCGCATTAAAGACGCCGTGGGCATTACTGGGTTTCGCGGACACTATCACAGATTTTCGAAGGAGGATAACCTCTTATCAGATGGAGACAGCTTCAAAGAAAGGCCCTCAGGGCGTGACAGAGACCAGGCCAAAGAACGCCGTGGAGACACTGGCTCTATGGGCGATGAAGACGGCATGAGTATGGACGCTGGATCTGCGCAACTGTCTCCTGTCTCGCTACCGGCCGCCGATGAGCACTCGGAGAAGCTAGATACTCGGATGTCTAGACCAGATAGCTCTCGATTTGGCGGACCAGAAGAAGATGCCGCGTCGACATTGAGCTCAGAGGAAGTAATAACCAACAAGCTAAGAGAAAAGCGCCCAAGTCTTCCTCTCGCGTCCGCAGACAACCAACTCGCGTTGGACCTTGACAGTGATCTTGCACGTTTTCGTAGCAATACTTCTGTCGATCAAACGAGGGAGGACAAATCCTTCCACGAAGGATTAGATATGCCGCCATTGCTTCGCAGAACCCAGAGCCTCATGCGGCTAGCAGGTAAGGTATTAGATGATAGCGATGAACACCGACTGCCCAGGCATCTCTCTTTCAGTACATTCGTGGGTATTGTGGCTGCTGATGACGCCAGTAGTTGGGCTGCCGACTCTTCCTTTATGGAAGATCTGACAAAAGCGCCTGATAAAGCACTACTAAGGGAAAAGTCTCTGGCTTCAGATGCTCAGACTATGGCCGCATACCTTCAAAGATTGAAGTTCGTCGATGGTCCTTCGATTGAGCGCAAGGTCGACGAAGTTATGGCCTTGGACATGCAAGCTACCCAGGACCATGAGCTCATAATCGAGATATATGATGCGAAGTTTGAGGAATATAACAGTTTGCGCGAGGCTACGGATGATCTGTTGTCTGAAGAGAGAGCTACATTGACTGACTGCCTTAAGGATGTGGAAACATTGGGTGCGAAGCTGGAGTACGAATTGAACGCTCTCCAATCTAAGGTTGAAGACATGGAGAATGGTGTAGCCGACTTCGAGCGCCAAGTCGAGCAGCTGGAAACCAGAGCAGAAGAGCTCAATGAGAAGAAACAAGATTCATGGCTATCGTGGTGCAACCACCTGTTTACGGGGAAGGATAGCAAGCAGACTTGAGAACTGCTATGTGATATTGGCATAGCGAAGGCGTCGTTGTTAAATCAATGAGCATCCAGGCATGGGCCAACGGCAAGTCGGCATGTCGCCGAAGCATTACTGGCGTTGATAGGCAGTCCCCGGTTGTAATGTATATGTACATTATTTTCGTTGAAGCTTCACACGGCGCAAGCCTCCCGACAGTGCTGCTCCTGGCTTGCCCTCCATCCCTCATAAGTGGTGATGTGCTTCCCTCCCCAGACCTCTCAACCTTCCAGATAATCTGCCCATATTCCCCAGTAATCCTCTCACGCCCCGGGCATCCCCATACCTCCACCTCCATTCGCCTGTTGTTCCCTCTGAAATTTGTCGCTGACCTTCATCGTGACATCGAAGAACTTGGCCACGCATCGGTCCAAGCAGACGGACTCGCCCTTGTTGAGGTCGGGCTCTCGGTAGTCTGTTGGTACGCATTTCTTGGTGCAGGATTCGTTGAGTCTATGTTCATTGTCAGTGCGTGTTTGATATGCAGTATGATAGTAGTTATGCTGTTCTGGAGCTTTGGGGGGGGGATACCGGTTGACCATGCCTGAGATCATTTCGAGCTCTGACTCTGCGGCCGCGATCTTCTCGGCGGAGGAGGGTTGCGGACGGCCACCGAACATGAACGACATGGTGAGGAGCGATCGATTTGCAAGATTTTCCTGAGGCTTCAATCACGTACTTTCGAGGTCGTGTAGAAGGGAGCAAAGAACCGGCGAATTCATGCGGTTGCTTGAGCTGCAAAGCTTTTACGGCGGGCAGAAACTAACAAAAGGTGCAGTTCTGAAAGGCTCCTTCTCAAATTTTATGTGGATCAGCTCTCGATCATAGTCCGCGCCAGTGGGCTCGTAAAGGTAAGGGAAGCACCTTTCGTACTCGTCCCTCAATTCTTGCACGTCCGATGATGAATTGAATTGCAAGAACCGTTGCGAATGACACCTCTCCGGGGGTGGATGGTCATACAATCTCAGTCCTGAACAACCCAATACACCTTCAAATCGTCTCTCGTTCTTGCTCAGTTGTATAGATACTGCGATACTGACAGACCAAGGCATGACGAAGATACTACCTTTCCTCCGCCCCTCTCTGTATCGCAAATTCCGTCCCACCTCTCCTGCTGCGTCTGGGGCCCATCTGCGATTGTACAGCACTCTTCGTTCTGGTCAGAGTGACACTAGGACATCGGACTTCCAATGGCGGCAGCAAACCCCTGTCAGCAAACATGTCTCCCCTCAAGATCGATTGTACCCCCGAATCGCGTCTCAACCCCAAGCAATCAGCGGCAGTCGCTTTCGCAGCCGGTACAGTTCGTTGCAGCATGACGAGGTTGAGGAGAATGAAGAGGTGATCTTACGAGGTATATCGCGTGGACCTGTCAACGATAAACAAGCTCATGCTTCTAGGAAGGGTCTCGAACCAACGATCCGCCGGCCTGAAGCTTCGATTCCTTGAACTCCAACAACAAGATGGGCGACCAATACAGATTGTCTGCAACTATGCGAGGTTAGAAGACCAGTCTAGTGAACAGGCATACCACGATTTCCTTCATAGCGTGCGAAGGGGTGATATCTACAGTAAGCTCTCAACAGAGCTATGTTGTCGAGCTAATGATTGCAGGCTGCAAAGGTAGCCCGTACAGGACAAGTAGAGGTGAGCTTTCACTGCGAATCACTGAGCTTCCGAAACTGCTCGCGCCCTGTCAACATCCCTTCCCTACTACGCTCTCGGATCAGGAGACAAAGATCCGCAATCGACATCTTGACCTTTGGATCAACAGGCGATCAGCAGAGACATTTCGATTGCGTTCCGACATCATCCAACGCATCCGTCAGTTCCTACTAGCGTCTGGCCATCGAGAAGTGCAGACACCCATACTAGCTGATGAGGCCGGCGGGGCTGTTGCGCGACCCTTCAGTACTTTTGCGACCGAGTTTCCTCGGCGCCGAATATCGCTACGCACAGCTCCCGAGCTTTGGCTGAAACGGCTAGTCCTCGGCGGGTTTGAAAGAATCTTCGAGATTGGGCCCTGCTTTCGCAACGAAGGTGAGACGTCTCCTATTCCACCTTAGCCCTGAGTTTGCTCACAAGCCAACGGGTAGGCCTGGATCTCAATCACAACCCCGAGTACACCACCTGCGAGTTCTACCAGGCCTACTTCAACCTTGAAGATCTCATCGCAACAACTGAGACTCTCTTCGCGATCCTCGCCACCCTGACCAGCGAACAAATCAGCGCCGCCTACCGCAACCTCCCTCCCCTGACCATTGATTTCACCCCCCCTTTCCGCCGCCTCGACTTCATCCCCACTCTCGAGACCGCTCTCGAGCAACCTCTCCCCGACTTAACCGCCCCCACCGCCGCCACAGACCTCCTCTCCATCTTTCAGGCCCACAACATCCCTGCTCCCATCAACCCTACCATACCCCGCCTCTTAGACTGCCTCTCGTCCACCTACCTCGAGCCGCAATGCGACCACCCCACCTTCATAACCCACCACCCCGAATGTCTCTCCCCTCTCTCCAAATCCTTCGTCCACCCCACCACGCAGCAGCGTGTAGCCGCTCGAGCGGAGCTCTTCGTGAACCGGCAGGAAATGGTGAACATGTACGAAGAAGAAAACTCCCCCTTCGAACAACGCCGGAAATTCCTGGACCAGCTCAAGTACAAGGGCGATGACAGCGACGGGGAGGCCACACGGAGGAGGGAGCACAAGGAGGAGCGGGGGATCAACGAATCCTACCTCAAGGCGCTGGAGTGGGGCTTACCGCCCACGGGGGGGTGGGGATGCGGCATCGATAGGCTGTGCATGCTGTTCAGCGGCGCAGAGCGAATCTCAGACGTCCTGGCGTTTGGGAACTTGAGGAATGTTGTGAGTTTGGGATGGAGAAGAGGGGGAGGCAAGTAATCTACATGTAGGCAGGTACATAGATTCACTCGCAGCTCCAGTGAAGGCATTTGTCCATTCCCCAGCAGATTACTCCAAGTACCCGAAACACTTCAACGCTTTCACGCATCCACGCTGGGTGGAAACCCCAATCCGCTGACAACGTCAACACGTGAATACGTGCAACGGCTTCGATGGACCTGGCTGTCTCAGCGCCCTCTCCCTCGAGAACACCGCCGCCTGTCTCGCTTCCCAGCAACGCCCCTTTCATACTACTTCCGCCAAAACATCTCGCCTCCAGAAGCTTGGCTCGGAGCCGTAGATGTGGCTTCCCCAGGATAGCGAGTGCCAATCTGGTGCTATCGGCAGCTATGATGCGCTCTTCTGACTATACAACAGCTTTGTGGAGAGGAATGTAGTCGAGGAACCTCTCGGAGCGGGAGGAAGGAGGAATAAAAGGGGGTGTAGAAGGTTTTAACCTGGGATATGAGAAGCATGAGGGATCTGTACAGCCACAGTCCGGCGAGGAAGCCTGAGAAAGCGGTGGGGGAAGTGGGGGTGGTGGTGATGGAGTTGGGAGGACTGTGTTGGTCTGGGAGAACGAATGGTTTGGGTAGATGGCGTGTGAGGGAGAGGGGAAGGGGGTTTGAGAATGAGGCTGTGGGTAGGGTTTTTTGGGGTTGGATTGGAGGGTACTGGAGGGTTTTGATGGGACGACTCGAATTGAGAGTCTCGGGGAGGAGATCGGAGTGGTGGAGTTCTTGAACAAGGGTGAGAGGGGTTTGAGGGCTATGAGTTGGAATGAGAGCGTGTGGAGATGGGAGAGGTGGAAAGCCTTGGATAGAGGCTGAATAGGTGTTTAATGGAGAGATACAGACTGGTTTTCTTCCCAAAAAACCGTGATATTGACCTACCCTCGACTGCTTGAAACTGTACCAGAACAAACCCACTTCTGAAAACATAGTGCCAACCGAAACAACCATCCTCTTCTCCCCTATAAGCCCTGAAAACAGACACCAAAGCAGAGACACGGCCTAAAGATAGTAGACATCCAGTGTACTCAAAGAGCGCAGGCTTCAGAACACTTGCAATTCCCCCAGCGTAGCGCCGCGTAAGCGAGATTTCCAGTTTCTGAGAAACGCCAACCTGAAATGGCCGTGTCGTAGAGGTCTCGTTTGAGACACTTTTGCCGACTTGATCCTATTCGGTTTTGCTGAGTGGAATCATTGATCTGTCCAGAGGCAATCGTGGAGTCACGATTTGAGATCTGGAAAGCGTAGTGCCGCGTAGGCAGCTGGAAAGGGGGAATACCTGGGCACAGAATGTCTTTGTGCTCTGCTCTGGTATGTTTTTGTGTTAAACATGTCCTGTATCAAACACTGTGCCTGGGTTTGGTCTATGCAGAGGCTATTTCGTTGAGCATTGCTTGTTTGCTAGGCAGTAGAGAGAAGCATTATCAGTATTCCGGTTCTCGCAGACCTGAGCAGAGGCAGCAGGGACCAAAAAACCCCCAAAAGCCTGCTCCAAAAGGGGTAGAAATCAACGGGAATGCCATATACAGCCAAAATACCCCTTATTTTGGCCCACAATGCCTGAAAACCACCCAGAACAAGCCAATAGTAGACACAATAATAAAGAAAACACTTAGATACAAGCCTGAGAACGACGCTAAGCCTAATAGGGTTCGCGGCGGGTATAACCGAGCCATTATTACCATGTAGCCGTGCCCTAGACTTGTACAATTCCTTAATATCACCCTGGCACATCTCTGATCTTCAACTCAAAAGCTTACGGACTTTCACAGAGTGCTATTCAAGCTGTGGTGCTGCTATAGAAGCAGAAAACCGTGTTGCCGCATACCCGGTAAGCCTTTTTGACCATCTGGAAAGGGGTAGCGCTTGGGAGGTCAAGTTCTGACTTCAAATCAAGTGATAAAGTCGCGATGCCCCCTACCACGCAGCTAGGAGATGCGGAAGAACGTCAGATCAAGGTGGAGGATGTAGACGATGCCCAGCTCGCAGGATCAGGTAAGGAGAGAATAGCGAGTACACGCTTTTGAGAGTTCTGACAGGGAATAGAAGCCACAGCAGCTACGGAGGAACGTGAAATCATTGGAGACGAAGTAGGAGATACCCAGCCCGCAGCAGCAGGTAAGAGGACATCAGCGAGTACACGCTTTGACGGTGCTAACAGAGAACAGCGACTGCTACACCTCGTGTCAACCCCTACGCAGGCCTCACCAACTCTGGGCCTCGCAAGCGTAAAGCACAGGAGGAAACCGAAGCTAGCAAGCACCCTCATGCCCCAGCGCCGCGTAAGACTAAGGTAAAGAAGGCTGTCGGCCCAGGGTAAGAGAATTGCTTGAAAGAAAAGACTTACTGGCTAACCTACCTCATTAGAAAGCTGATAGATACACGAAGTCTACAACGATACTCCCGTGGCGATGTTGTTGATCTCAAATATGTTCTCACACTGATCTGCCTTATTGAGAACGCTATTGCCGCCGGGAACGACATCACAAAGCTTCTGAACAAGCTACGTGAGCGCCTTCATCAAGTGGAATTCAATGGCAATCTGTGCTTCCAATTAGTCCAGGATTCAAAGCTCTTGGGAGATCAGGGCTTACCTAAGATCTTCGACAACACGACGCAGTTCCCTTACGATCTGGCTGACGATAGCCTCGTTCTCTATCAACGATGGTCTAAGGGACTATTTGATGCTCACCTTCTACACGGCATTGAGCTCAAGAATCGTGTCCAGCTTGACGACAAGTCCTTTAGGTCGCGTAATCTTGAGAAGGATTACGCCTTCAAGGTCTCCGCTCACTACATCGGCGCTGGCGATCTCGTCAACGGTCAATGGTGGCCATTACAGATCTGCCTGATCCGTGACGGCGTCCACGGGGAAGTGGAGGCCGGAATCTGCGGCGAGCCAGGTCAAGGAGTGTTCTCCATCGTTGTTGGGAGCGGTGGCTACGACAACGTCGACGAAGGCGACGTGATCCAGTACTGCGGCACCTCTGGAGGTAACGGAAAGGAGACAGTAAACACTAGATTGATGATGGAGTCACTTACACGTCGTAACCCGGTAAGAGTTATTCGCTCTGGTGCGGCTAATAGCAGCAAGAAGACGGTCTACCAACCATCTAGAGGTCTTCGTTACGACGGGCTCTACGAAGTTGTCGCAGACGAGCTTCTCCATCAGGCAACGGCTATGCATCGGTTTAAACTAGAGCGTCAGAGCGACCAGCACCCAATACGCTACCAGGGAGTCGAAGCACGGCCTACGCCTGAAGAACAACATAGCTATGAGAGCATACGCGAAAAGCTGGGACTCAAGGGCTAAGTGAGAGGGACTGTGAGAGCGGGAAATGGTGATATCTCCTTATGCAGGCATCACTTACTAGCATGGCGGCATGGGAAGGAGCGAATCTCAGGGTAGGACGGCAGGATATGCGTGGTTTTCTCCTCTAACAGCAGCATCGAGATACCCAGCATAGGCATACATTTGCAGTGTTAGACATGACGGCAGAAACAATGAAATTTCATCTCTCAAAACAGCTGAATGCCTGTGTTTCTGATGTGGTGAAAACAAGAGAGTTCCAACGTACCTGTCTGGGGAAGTTCCTTCCCTGCTTGGCAAAATTCTGGCCCTTTTTTACGTTTATACGTATTAGCGTTGGGCCTGCGTTGGGTATTTGATCCAATGTCAAGTCGCAAAAGAGTCTTTTCACTTGCATCGCAGGGCTGTTCCGCCATCTTCTTCGAGTTCTAGGTCTCGGGTCAACGAAAATCTAAGAGTCTTTCTTCTCCTATATCAGCTGCAATCGACCGGAGATGGGTTTCGTACTTGGCGTAAGATTTGCACTTTGACATTTCCACGTATTGGCGTTGGTGCTGCATTGGGTATTGTATCCAACGTAAAAACGCACAACTGTCTTTTCACTTGCACAGCAAGGTTAGCCTGCCATCTTCCTCGGCTTCTTGTGTCTCAGGCCGGCAGAAACTAGAGAGTCTTCCTTCTTTCGGTTGGTTGCAGCTGATCAGAGATAGGTTTCGTGCTTGACGTAAGAATTGCACTTTGACGCAATCCCTTATTGGCGTTGAGTCTACGTTGGGGATTGATCCATCGCCAAGTCGTATAACAGTGTCTTCAAGTGCACAACAGAGTTGGTCTGCGGCCTTCCTTGGGATTTTCGTGTCTTCGGTGGAGAGAATCTTGAAGATCTTTCTTCTCCCATATTACTTCCAATCGACCGGGGATGGTTCTGGTCTTGATACGAGTTCTGCGCTTTGGCGTAATCGCTTGTTGACGTTGGGTCTGTAAGAGGCAATTTGATCCAACGTCAATCCGTATAAGAGTCTTTCGCTCGCGCGATACAGTCGGTCCTGTTGGGCATTCAGAGATTCTAAGATTTTTTAAAAAGAAGTTTCCGTCTGACGTACTGGTTGGGAGTGGGCCGGAAATAGTCCGAATCTCCACCAGACTTTTTCTCTTTGGTGTAGTCACGTGTTGGCATTGGGCTAGCCGTCAAACCATCAAACGTGTACAAGTGTGTTCGTTCGAGCAACAGAGTCGGTCCTGCCGTCTCCTGCGACATTGGAGTCTCAAGATGGGAGGCAAACGTCGGTACTTGGAGGATCGCGAGCTGTGCAAATCGACTACAGTAGCGATCTACTAAGTGGCTACAGACTTCTCTTCAGCCATGGGAAACCCCAATCTTCAATCACAAAACGCTTTGACTCCTGTTTTCCAGACCTCGATCAACGGCTGGCCCGATGTCAAATTCATGTGTCCGTAAAGCATGATTGGATCGACGATGAAGAAACAACAAGATGGAAGGCCAACGTTGCCGGGAAAAAGCGTGGAGCACTAGCCCCTGAACCACGGTAGCAGCAAACTAGTGGATGTTCCTGCACTAAAATTTTGATAGCGTTGGTGGAAGGAGCTATCGATACCAAGCAAGGGATGACAGCTCGGTCCTCCACTGCACCGATCAAACAGATCACAATAAGCAACATCGTCCAAGAAAGACCTCCACTGAGCATACAGTCGCCTTCATTACCTATACAAGGACAACACAAGTCACAAGGGCAATACCCAGTGTTCCTCAATTCATCGTTGCCATGGCCTCCGCGGCCCAGGCTCGCCGACAGACTTTTGTCCACCCCGGCCGCCAAAGATTACAATCAACCGGCAACGCTTCCCCGCAGTCCGCCAGCTCGGACAAGCTGACCAAGTGAAACACAGAACCTTGCTTGCTCGGTTTTGCCATGTCCTTTTCGTCCTAGCACCTTGCACCTTCATGTCGGGGCGTTCACAATTTCTGCAAAGAGGTGCAAAGAGGCGCACCAGGTATCATGTGATATCGGGTCCCTTCCGCGAACCACTTTACGCGTATCCAATAGGCAAGGCGCGTCCCCGAGCTGCCTGTCCCTCCAGGTCGGACTACGGGGCTATCACGGATCGCCAAACGCATATATGACTCGGCCATCCTCCTGACTTCTCGAGTATCGAGATGATTCTTCTAGTCATTGTTGATGCCTGGCTGAGACTGAGGCATCCATCCCCCATCTTTATATAAGCTGGTCTCATCCTCTCTTCAATACTTTCCTTCTTCAAGCCCATCAAGCCTGACTCTCCTTACGTTGTCCGCACCTCATCCCTGGTGAAGTCTGATACGAGAGCTTCACTGCTGCCTCGTCATCATGTTTGCTCGCCGGACCCAACACAAAGAGGACAGCTTCACCAAGTACAGAGCTACGAAATCCACCTCTACAAACAAACCCTCAGCCAGCAGGCAGAAGCGGTCTTTCCGCGAGAATGCCTCCGCAGCAAAGAAAGGCGAGAAGGCCAAGCGGCCAGCAGAAGTCAGTCCGATCAAAGGCTCGTACGTATCCCCCAAGCTGAGTATAAGCCTGTGCATCTACTAAACTACCTCTCTGACAGAACGATGACCTCCCCCATCGTTACCATCGTCGTCGGCACCGACGCCCGCGTCTTCGCCGCCCACGAAGAAACTCTCTCCCTCTCCCCCTTCTTCTCCGCCATCATGCGCGGGCAGTTCCTCGAATCGGCCTCCAAACGCATCACCCTTCCTGAAGAACTGCCCGAAGTCTTCTCCTCCGTCCTTGAGTATCTCTACAAAGGCGATTACTACCCCCGACTATTACACAACAAGCGGCAAGATCGCTGGGAGCTCGAGGACGCCAGCCCTAATTCTACAAGCCCAAACATGGGTGGGAGAGGGCAGGTGGAGAGCACAGTGTACAGTCATGCCGATGGACAGGTGTTGCTGAAGGACACTTTGATCTACTGCACAGCGGAGAAGTACGGTTTGGAGGAGCTGAAGAGGCTGGCAATGAAGAAGCAAGGGCTGCAGAGCGGAATACAATGCTCGACGATCTTGGCCAGTGCGAGATATGCCTACGCGAACACGCCCGACAGCGACTCCAGGCTGAGGGCTCATTATCTGGCTCTGATCATCAGAAGTCGGGGCACCTTCAAGAGGAGTGGGACTATGCAGTTGGAGATGGAGGGTGGTGGGAGGCTGTGAGTTTCGCTTGTCCCTCGATGTTGAAGGCTCTGTGCTTACTTTTCACTACAGGTTCTTCGATCTCTTCGTTGCGATGTGCAACCACATGGACGACATGGCAGCACTGACCAAATCACCACGAACGCCTCGCTAGCCAAAAACCTCTCCCAAATTCCCACTTCCCAAAACGAAAGTCTACCATCTATCGCCTTTCCATCTACCCGGAGCTCTGGGTCTCTCAGCTGCAACAATACATGTACATTTACATCTCCTACTACTCTGGCGGACATCAAGGATACCAGGAGCGAGGCGTTATAGAGGATCATTTGGCGACTTGTACTATACCTTTCTCGCTGTCGCTACTATACAGCTGCTTCAGGCGCACGCTCATCTGCACAGGGCACCATGTCCACCGTGGAGCTTGGTAAACTCCCTTCAGGGAGGCTCCTCGTAGGCAGGCTCCTCGTAGGCAGGCTCCTCGTAGGCAGGCTCCTCGTAGGCAGGCAGATTATCTGCGATTTGTCAACTTTACCGGCGTTAGGCTAGCACAGAGCTTGAGATATCCTCGCTCCTCCATTTAGAAACAAAAAGTCTTTTTCTAGGATAGCATCGGGAAGTAACAAAAAACCGCTCTAGGGATTGTTACACAGATCACATGTGACTCATCCGTTACCCCCACATCTAACCATTCTGGTAAGACAAGCATACATACATACACATGCAGATACAACACCGCATGCACAAAGCGGCATATGCCGCTCGAGATCGTGAGTCACCCCCCCTCTCCCTGGCGCGGACGCAACTCCGTTTGCGTGCCAACAGCGGCACACCTTTCAGTATCTATCCCGCATCGCTAGATCCGGATGTAAAGCCAGCGCATCAGCACACCCACCAGTGAGTACTAGGTTCGCTTAATCCCACGTGTGCTACCGATCCATAGTGCGCTTTTCGAGATCGTCAGGGGTGATTGCTGGAGGCAGCCAGATTCAAGCTTCGGCAAAAGCTGTAGCCGACGTGAGTCACACGCACTAGATAGGAGTAAGCCACTTGGGGGAATGGCCTATAAAAGTAAGGATCGATCCTGTGGGGAGAGTTGTTATGTCTGAAGTGCGTTGCTTTCGTGTTATTGGGAGGTGTGTTCGGGCCGCGGATGGTGGGAGGGAGACGAGGTGGTGGGTTCAGATGCCGGTGCCGGGGAAGGCGCCGGATTTGCTGAGGACGACGACGCCGTGGTCGCGGGAGATGTAGCCTTTCATGAGGTTCTGTGGTTGTGCGAGGATGGTCAGCGTGTGAGATTGGGTGCTGCAGTGAGGCGCCAGGAATGCATGAGTTGGATGGAAGGAGAGGGTGGGGAAAGTGATGCCTGAGGATGCTGCCTAAGGAGCCAACTTGAGGGCATCTTTGTGCGGTGTCTCCCAGCATTAAGGACAGACAGAGGAGCGCGAGGGAAAAATAAATAACAGGACTTATAGAACATACCTTGTAAATCATATTCGCCAATAAACACTCCACCTCATCCCTCTCCACCTTCCCTCCGCCTTCACTAACCCCTACCGCGGCAACGAACTCTCCCAGCCCCACCTTCCTGATCTTCCCATCGTCCTCCCACTTCTGCTCCCTACATACCTTCCTCAACAGATTTCTAAGACAGAGATCCCTTCCTCTCTCAAGCGTAAGGTAGATGCGTCGTTTTACGAAGTCGGGCTCTCCAGCTGCGAGCGCGGTGTCGAAGGCGTGCAGGGAACCGAGGCGGATGGCGCGTACGAGGGGAGTGAAGAGCATGGAGAGGTGGGGGTAAGGGCGGAGGAGGTGGGGAGAGGGCAGGGAATGCGTTGTTAGGAGGTGGGTCGGGATGAGGTAGGTGAGGATCAGCCTGATGGGTTATTAGTAGGGGTCGAGAAGGAAAAAGGGGGGCTTAGGGGGCTGACTCTTTGTTGCGGTGGGCGGATGCGAGACAGAGGTTGTAGGCTTCGGTGAGGTTTGCTTCGGCCTGGAAGGTGTCAGTCGTGGGCTATAAGGACGTCGTGGGGGAGGTGACGATGACTTGTTTGTAATTTTCTTCGAGGAAGGAGATAACGCCGACGTAGTACTTAAAGGTGACGATGTGGGCTTTAGGGAACATTTCCAACTCGGGCATGTCGGTCTTGGATGCGAGTAGAGCACGGAGTATATTCTTTGAGAGCCCGATCTGGTTCAGCTATGATACCGAAGTCAGTGTGAATAAATCAGGAAATGCTATGGCAATAGATATGATACCTTGAAGTATGTCTTAAACAGCAGGTTAGTCGTGTAGTAAATGGCCCATTTCCTCGACTCTTCCAAAGGCGCCCTTCGCATCGTACTCAGTATAGACCTTTGACTTGGAAAATAAAGGTGTTTCGATTCTATCTACATACCTATCACTAATACACAAAGTAAATATCCGATTAATGACCCTCGCCGCATCCTCCAACTTCTCATTCTTCCCAACATCGCTCGCTATATCATCTTGAAACCCACCAGTCGTCATCCGCATCCCTCCATTCGCAGCTTTGGCATTGGCATCCGCTTTAATGGCGAACATCCGTAGATAACGCCCAGTAACGTAGAGGCATGGGACGGTCCAGGCTTCGAAATGTCCAGCGTTGTAGCCCTTGATCAGGGCGTTTGTCGCCTCTTTCCAGCTTTCGTAGACTCGAGACCAGTCTGCCCTTGATGCACCATCTTCGGCGTCGAGGATAGGACCCAGTGCTTTCCAAAAGGCAATGTACACTTCGATCCAGGCATTTGCTTCTTGTTTCTTGATCTGGACGGATCGGTCATAATGCGTGATTTGGTATCTGACATCGGCGGCTATTGAGTATTCATCTGACTCTCTGTAGAACTTTCGAAGGCGATTGGGGTCGTTGGAGGGTGCAATTGGGGTGATTGTCGCAGCGAGCAGAGGGCCGGATTCCTGGCTATGAGCATGCTTGAAGTCGTCAAACAGAGCGTCCATTGTTTTGACGATTCAGCACATCATGACAAGGGCTACCTCATAGTGATTCTTCGAGCATATTAGCCGCCCAGGGAAGGCCGTCAAGCTTGAACGGTTTCAGATTGCTTCACATGTGGTTTACGAGTCTCAAGGTCTCCGAACAATCAGGTCCTCACTAGCGCCTCGCTACGAGTGCCAAGGCCACGCAACCCAACAACAGGTCCCCGAATTCCTCACCTTAAACCACCAGCCAACATTACGCGGTTTACAGCAAACGTAACTGTAAGTGGTGCCAATGTCTTGGTTGAGCAGTCAAATCGAAAGCTAACCAGTACAGATGGGTAAGCAGTCTCCCAATCCCTACCTTTGTGCACCTCGGGTCCGGACGATCACCAGCAACACGAGCAGCCTCTGAGCGATTGGTCTCCAGTGGGAAGCAGGCAGTGGACTTTGTCGAGCAACAGAGACACACAGGCAACTGACGCAAAGAGTCTGCGGCAATCTTGCCTACTGTGCTCTATGACTTGCTCTGGCCGCCAGACCGATTACCACACTTCGAGGAGAGGCTCGTTCGGAGACAAGGCTAACGGAATCAATTCGCAGGGCGCCTCAGCGAATACCAGGTGATTGGGCGCAAGTTGCCCGACGAGAAGAACCCAACGCCCAAGCTCTACCGTATGCGCATCTTCGCACCAAACACCGTCGTCGCGAAATCGAGGTTCTGGTACTTCTTGATGAAACTCCGCAAGGTGAAGAAATCAAATGGAGAAGTTGTTGCCATCAACATGGTACGTGGGCTATGATCTCCATGTCAGCAAGCTGGGCCAGAAGCACACGATGAGTGGAGAAGCTAAAACAGGTTTACATTACAGATACATGAGAAGCGCCCACAGAAGGTCAAGAACTTTGGTATCTGGATCCGCTACGACTCACGCTCGGGAACACACAATATGTACAAGGAGTACAGAGAAATGTCTAGAACGGAGGCGGTGGATGCACTATACCAGGACATGGCGGCGAGGCATCGGTCGCGGTTCAGGTCGATCCACGTATGTCACTCCATTCGTAGGCGTTTGCCGTGCAGTATACTGACTCAACTGGACAGATCCTCAAAGTTGTCGAGCTCCAGAAGACCGACGACGTCAAGCGCCCATACATCAAGCAACTCCTCACTCCAAAGCTCTCGTTCCCTCTCCCCCACCGTGTCCCCAAAGCTACCTCCAAAGCTCTCTTTGCAGCTCACAGGCCTTCGACCTTTGCATGATCATCAGGCAGTGTGCAAGTGGGGTTTCTTGCAAGCTAGCGAATGTTCAGACATGCTGGAGATTACTGGCCTGGATCTTCAGATACGCTTAGGTAGCTCATCAATGAAGTCGTACTCATGCCTCATCGAATTGTGTATGCATATGACGCTCCAAGTCTCTGACATTGTGTTCGAAAAGGTAACCTTCACGCCGCCAAGTTTTCATGTCCCAAAGTGCGCAACTTGCCCTATTTACGCGGCTGGCAAAAGGTAGAGATTTGAAAAGGATAGCAATAGACCTATCGTGCACCAAAAATATGATCATGCCCTATACCTACTACTTGAGAGCATAGAGTTTCGACGAGTATTGATTATTGAGCTGATTCGGAGAAGGCCAGCCACTAGTGTCGCCAAGCCTGGAGCATCGCCCAAACTGGCGCAGGGAAGCTGTGTCCTTTCCATCAACTCGCCCTTCTATCATTTCGACAGCAGTCTGAACCACAAAGCTCCAGCATTTAAATAACTACTGGTCAAAGCTCTCTTGTTGCATTACTCTCACGATGGTATGTCGCATCCAGTGTCACTTACAAGCCAGCAGTGAAGCCGGCTTCTCCCAGCCCCTAAACTTCTCGAAATCGATCAATGCCATCAACCATGGCTTGGGCGTGTCGCGCGCTTCATGTCAGGCTATTGCAAGCACGCATTCAAATATTCGAATTGTCCAGCTACATGGTTGAAATCATGAGGCGCAATGGCTAACATTGTCTGTATCCAGTCCTCTCCACGTTCCAGCTCTCCTGTCGGTTCGCCCCAAACAGCCGGTTCAAGCACAGCGCGACCTTCATCACCACCTGGTGGTCCTAAGACTGCGATACGAAGAAAGGCTGCAGCGGATAGAGCAGACAAAGTCGCCAACGCCAGGCCATCAAGCACACGAGCTGCGGGCGCAGGAGGCAGCACCAGCACCATGCTAAGTACGTATTCTCGGTCAGGGTCGAATGCCTGGATATAGGATCTGGAGATAATCTTGGGGACGACCGAATGCTTTTCTTGTGCCTCAAAAGTGTGTTGGGAATGAAAGCTGACTACGAAATTGCAGGGTTATACACGGACGAGTCTCCAGGTTTGAAGGTCGATCCCGTTGTCGTGCTCGTCTTATCTCTTGGCTTCATCTTCAGCGTTGTCGCTCTCCACAGTCAGTCTCTTCAGGTCAGCGATCACGAGCGCCGCTGACCAGAGCTGCTAGTCATTGCGAAAATTACTCGGAGGTTCTCATCATAATTTCATGCATGTTCAAACACTCCCTCTGCCTGCAGTGCTGGGGAGGCCCATAGCGATGGATATACCAAAAGCTAGGTTGTTGCCTCGGCAAGGCCCTGGAAAGAACAAGGGTTTGGCGCTGGTTGGGAGTACTGTATATTATGGAGGGATCTTGACGGTTTGTGTGGCTTAAGATAATCTTTTTGCCATTCGGGTATACCTTGACATCGTAAGTTTCTACTAAAATACCGGGTGAACTGGTGATAAAGCCCCGGGTTCTAAGGACCTCCTCTCCACATGCGTGCTTTTTCGCACTACTTCGTTCACAAGCTCCCAAATTCTCATGACCGCTACCGAGCACCTCTCGTATCTATATGTCCTCATTGGCCGTTTGGCTACTCTTTCATGTCATCTGGGTACCTTCAAAGCCATTTCTATTTGCGTTCTTCACGGAGGCTGACCGTAGGCGTCACACACTGAAGGGCCTGCTTGCTAACGTGAATAACGAATTATTCGTGCTGATGGGAAATGGGCACTAGAAAATCCGAGACGGCCTGTATAAAGATCAAAGCAACCTGCTTCTGTCTGCAGGTTGCATTGTTGGAGATGGGAAGAGCAACGCCTGCAAGCCACCGACAAGGGATACACCGGGAAGGCCGCTCCGTCTATGAAAAGGTGAATATCATGTTGGCTACTCTAATCGCTCAAGAACTCCTGACTCTTCTAGTCATCCTCCACGCGCTACGATAAGAATGGGCTGCGTCTGTGAGATGCTGACTTCTCGAATAACAAACAAGGCATACCTGACAATACTGGATCCAGCGATCGGTCATTGCAATTGCCTTCGCTGCTTCGAGGTATCGGAACGTATTCTTCTTCCAGTCCTCGAGTCTGACCAGGAGATTCTCAAGATACGCGTATCTCCAGTCGCCTACTCACAATTTTGGATTGTTTGCTGAGAAGGAGCAATCTTGCAAGGCAGGCTTCGTTAGCCTCCGCACGGTCCATCGTTAACAAAGTCAAAGTGAAGTCATTTTGCAGAGAACGTGGGGAAGAACCCGGACCAGGGACTATTCCCGTCATGGACATCCGGGGCTACGACTTCATGTGTGAGGTGTCCGATGTACGAAGTAGCATTGGCAGCACGACTGGAGACCACTACCTTTTTTCTTCACTAACGACTTTGGGCGATGGAAGTCTTCAGGCCACTGCTACGGTGCGTAATCATCTGAAAAAGTTCTCATGATGTAATTGACGTAATTGTAGTTTTTGTATAACCCCTCGAAGTCATATATGCCGTGCCCCTCCAACCCCGCCATTCCTGCACAAACATCTTCCACGACCTGCTAGCTGTTCATATACACTTCACACCCCGTTATCTCGAAGAACATACGCAAGCATGACATCTCCAACCATCAAATTGAATAGCGGTCACCAGATGCCCGTCGTAGGCTTTGGGTGGGCCATGCCACTAACATTCGCAGAATCGAAAGAGCTAATTCTCGCTCAGGCTCTGGAAAGTCAATAACGACACTTGCGCTGAGACCGTGTACAACGCAATAAAGTCCGGCTATCGTCTGTTCGACGGGGCGTGCGGTGCGTCGCTGGACTTCGACAAGCTTCCCTCGAGCGTGGAATTTGGCTGACATAGGTTTTCACTAGATTATGGCAACGAGGTCGAGTCAGGCCAGGGTGTAGCCAAAGCAATCAAAGAGGGCATCGTCAAACGGGAAGAGCTCTTTCTCGTCTCGAAACTGTGGAACAGCTTCCACGACGGCGACAAAGTCGAGCCGATGTGCAAGAAGCAGCTGGCAGACTGGGGCATCGACTACTTCGACCTCTACATCGTTCACTTCCCTATTTCCCTGAAATATGTCGACCCCAAGGACCGATACCCTCCGGGCTTCACTTACGACGGCAAGAACGTCGTTCCCGGTAAAGCTAGCATCCAGGAAACCTGGACCGCCATGGAAAGCCTTGTCGGCAAGAAATTAGCGAAGAGCATCGGTATCAGCAATTTCAACGGCCAGCTCATCATGGACCTTCTCCGCTATGCCAAGATTGTGCCTGCAACATTACAGGTCGAGCACCACCCGTACCTGACCCAAGAAGGTCTCGTCAAGCTTGCGCAGGACCACGGCATGGCAGTGACGGCTTACTCCTCGTTCGGACCGCAGTCGTTCCTGGAGCTTGACATGCAACGAGCGAAGGACACGCCATTGTTGTTCGACAATCAAACTGTCAAATCCATTGCGGACAAGCATAAGAAAACCCCGGCGCAGGTTCTGTTGAGGTGGGCGACACAGCGGAACATTGCTGTTATCCCGAAGAGCAACAACCAGAACAGGCTGGCACAGAATCTGGACGTGACCAGCTTCGACCTCGATGCCGATGAACTGAAGGAGATCAGTGCGCTGAACAAGAACCTGAGGTTCAACGATCCCCTGAACGTGAGTAATTTCATTTCGCCCAAGATTGAGTATGGATGTCGCAGTTGCTGACCGTCATCTTGCAAATAGTACGGCGTCGCTCAGCCAATATACGTCTAGAGAATATGTGCTGAATTCGGGAAGGATATCAGCGATCTGTACTTGTAGATAGATAAAAAGTAGAAAATCCGGAATAAATACAAAGAGACTTTGGCCTCGAACATGAACTTCAATACCGCTTCACATGCTATTGCCTCACGAGTCCGATCAGTCAAATAGAAGGAAGGAAATCGTGGTGATCATGACATATTGCCCCGTTCGGTCGTATCTGCGGAATGACACGCACAGCTGAAGTATTTCGATTTGCAAATTCTTAGCCCATGCATGAACCGCCCACGGAAGGGAGTTCGAACATCATTCTATGAGTCGAAAAGACTCAATGACGCTTTGCAGATGAGCCCCGATTGGTCGTAATACCCAACGTGTTGTCGTGTAAACGTTGATCTATGTCGTGCATCCAGTGCTGGCGGCAGTGGCAAGCGCTGGAATCAAAACACTTTGAAACATCAGCCAAAACCCAGCACTCGGACTTCCTCGGCCGCACGCTACTACCATGATAGAGTAGCAGCAGCCAGCACGGCAGGATCCATATCATTCCGAAAAATCTCCCTCTCTCACTTCCTCTCGCTAAACCCTCATCGAAAGCCATCCCCACAACAAAATGCTACCCTCCTCGCAGAGATGATCCCTCCCATCCTCACCACCCTCAAACCCCTCCCACCCTAACGAGCCCATGCCTCCCACGCCCCAACCCCCTCACCAACCGCGCATAGTCCTCTACCACCAAACCCACTACCACCTCGGGACCTTCATCTCCGCCCTCCCCCTCCTCACAGAACCCACATCCCACATCGGCCTCACTCACCTCATCATCGCCGCCTTCCACCTCAACGCCCTCCCCGACCCCATAACCCTCAACGACGACCCCGTCCTCAGCGTCAAACACGCCCCCTTATGGGAGGAAGTCCGCATCTTCCAGTCCGTCGGCGTGAAGGTGCTTGGGATGCTGGGCGGCGCCGCGAAGGGAACGTTCGCGCGACTGGACGCCGGCACGGAGGAGGGATTTGAGGCGCATTATGTGCCGTTGCGGGAGGTGGTGCGGGAGACGGGGCTGGATGGGCTGGATTTGGATGTTGAGGAGGAAGTGAGTTTGGGGGGGGTGGTGAGGCTGATTGATCGTCTGAAGGGGGATTTCGGACAGGGGTTTGAGATCACGATGGCGCCGGTTGTCGGGGCGATGGTGGGGGGGAGGCATCTCAGTGGGTTTGATTATGAGGCGTTGGAGTTGATGCGGGGGGCGGTGATTGGGGCGTATCATGTGCAGTTCTATAATGGGTGGGGGAGT